>ERZ779852.563-NODE-563-length-39723-cov-6.888424_pt1 | contig 39723 bp, 25 predicted proteins | sample MGYA00511559_ERZ779852 | MGnify/ENA primary metagenome ERZ779852 (study PRJEB29588, sample SAMEA2157977) | human gut metagenome | biome: human gut; feature: human-associated habitat; material: faeces | place: Denmark | collected 2008/2010 ...
CGGTAAGCGCCGTGCAGCCGTAGAACGCCAGACTGCCCACCGAGGTCAGCCCCTCGGGGAGGCGCACCTCGGTGATCTGCTCCCGCAGGGGGTACCACGGCGCCATTTCACTTTCGGGGAAATCGCGCATGGCGCCGCTGCCGGTGACGGTAAGAACGCCATCGGCAAGCTGCCACTGCAGGTCATCGCCGCAGGCGCCACCGGTTTCGGCGGCAAGGGCGGGGGTGGGGAGCATGAAAACAAGAATTGCCGCAAGCAGCACTATTAAGTTAGACCGTAATTTCTTTTTCACTTTCAGCAACTCCTTTTTGAGGGTGGGCAAGGCGGAGCCAGATAAGGGCAATCACAATAGCGACCAGCGACCAGAAGTTCCCTGCCGGAAGCCCCAGCAGGAAAGGCTTTGTATCGCGCAGAAGATTAAGGATAAACCTTGTAATGCCGTAGAGCAACATATATATGGGATAAATGCGTCCTTGCCATGTCCCCTTGCGAATAAGCCACAGCAGCATGACCATAAGAACCAACGCATTGAGCAGTTCAATGATTTGACTGGGGAAGTAAATCTCGCCACCCGATGCAGTAGTAAACAGTAATCGTCCGCCGCAGCAACCATTTTTTAGGCAAAGCACCTTGAGCAACGCAAGCATGACACACTCCGCCGGAGCGCACAAGTCCAGCAGGGTAAGCGGCGGCACGCGCAGCAGCAGTGCCAGCAGCACCATGAACAGCGGCGGGAAGAACACCGCGCCGTAATAAGAGATGCCGCCAAATCCACCATTTTCCAGCACATACATCAGCTTTGCACCCAAAACACCTAATACGGTAAGCACCGCGGCGGAAAGCAGGGTCTTCCACATGGGAAGCCCTGCCCGCCACCGGCGCGGCAGCAGCATAACTGCCGCCATGGCGATGGTGCCAATAATGAGCGCTGTAATAAGCTCTGGTGTCATAATCTACCTCTCCGAGCTGTTGCTAACGATTGGCGCAACAATCAACTCCATGTTTCAACAACTTCCGGCTTTGTCAGTACCGCAGATTGGTCTATCTCTGTGCCGGACGGCTTCGACGATGTACCTTTTCCTCTATTATCAGTTGTTGTTATAACCGTGTAGGTTACCAGTCTGGTCTCACCCACTGATGTGGAAGTGATCTCCGCAACCGGAGTTGCACGCCAATGCTCGTTAACCGTTATTTCTTTACCCGGCTTATAAGTTCCAACCTTCGACCATTCCTTTATCAGAGGATCGGAGCTTTCAGTATTATATTTTGCCTTTTCAATATTCCAAGAAGTGACTGTGTACTGGTTGGAATTGACCGGGAGTTCCTTTTGATACACCTTTGTTTCTACCGTTCTGGTAACAGGATAATAGGTGGTTTTTTCGCCATTACAGTCTGATGTAGTTACTCTATAATAAAGATTGGAAGTGGTTGTATTTGTCGTAGGCGTTCCCATTTCGTCTTTCGAAACTTCCGGCTGCTCGACAATCGTAAAGGATATATTGCCGGGGAGTGTTTCCTTGAAGTTCCTTCCGTCGCCATTCTGACCGCCCTTTGTCGCGGGGAGCGTGATATAACCTGCGTATTCCTCAGGGACAATGTAGTCCAGTCTTGGCTTGGCACCGTTGACGGTTTTGATCGTTATGGGATTTGCCAAATTAAGAACATAATCCACGCCTCCATACTGCATCGTAATAATACTAATGGTTTCATTGACCGAGCCTCTGGTACTGGAACCTGATGTCGAATTGGCATCACCAATGCGCCCCATATAGCCTGTCACAGTCGGAGCATCTTTCCCTGTTGGGAAAGAGAAGCCGCAAGTTATTGCCGTTCCATTGATCTTGGTGTGTGCTTCAAATGTGGCAGACTGATAGATCTTTCCGCCATTTTCCAGCTTCAATGTAACTTTGGGCACGGTATACTTTGGAATTTCCAAGAAGATATAATTGGCTTTTTCAGCACTTATTCCCAAACATGCATAATAGTCCTCATAGTAATTCTGCATCTGCAAAAATGCTATATCTGAGCCACCAGCCATGTTAACGTTAAAGGTTTTTCCCATTGCAGGATCAGTACCAATAATTTTTACATCGGGTACATGCCATTTCACATCATACTGTGGGCAGTTTTCGCTTGCGCTGCCGTTCACCACATACTTCAGCACCGTGCCGGTGACATTCCCTGCAGTACCGCTTACGCCATCTACGGTCAGCTCCACCACTGCATTGCGGTAGGGTCCGGCAATCTGGAAGTTCATCTCTGCTATCTTGTACTCGGTAGCAGAGCCGGACTTTAAGCTGCCATCGCCATACACTGTCGGGGCAAGCGCATTAACCGTGTAGCCATACTCGCTATCCAAGCCAACAGCACCGCGGGTGTATTGCACCTTGACATCGCCGATCTTAACACCCCGAATGACTTCGCCCTCGTAATCGGCAACGGTAACCGTTAGATCGTTTACCTTATGGTCGTCCATAAAGTATCCGGTGAAGTTGCGGCTGGTACCGCTGAGTGTAACCATAATATTGTTGACGACCTTGGTGGTAATGTTTTCGCCGGAAAGGTCGACTGTCACGCCTTTTTCGTCATCGTAGTATGTTCCATCGTAGTACACACCGTACAGGGTGATGGATTTCAGCGTCCATCTGCCCTCCGGCAGCGGCTGGCGATCCACGGTTTCCTCCGCCTGCTTAACCTGCCAGAAGTTCCACAGGTTGATAGAGGTAATATCATCCGTCTGATGCTCTGTATCCTCCGCACCCATGATACCCGGCACGGTGTACTCGGTGCCGTTTACCTCAATGACTGCCTCGACACGGGTAGCCGCGCTGGAATAAGCGATGGCAACGGTCATCTTGGCATTCTTGCTCGGCGCATACTGGTAAGCATCGGTATGGAGATCGCCCTGCATGTAGCGAGCATCATCGGGCGGCATAACCTGAATGGAGTTGGTATCGGCAGTCGCCGCTGTGATGGTATTGGTGCCGACCTTGACATGGCTGAAGCGGTAGGTACCGGCAGCTTCAATATGGAATTCACCAACATAAGCGCCGGCAGAAGCATTCCATGTAAGGTTAGCATCCCGCCCATTAACAGAACCGACGCGGCTGTAATAAATCCTCACATCGGAAAGCCCCTTGATCTCCTCGCCGGTATTATCGTAGAGCTTGGTGGTAACGGTAAGGGTAACGCCATCTTTACCGCCCTTGGAGGGATCCAATACAAAGCGGGTGGGAGAAACAATCATGCCTTCTGGCGCCATTGTCTGGATTTTTGCCTGCGTATCGGCATTGGCAGAAATACGGGTACCGCTCTTCAGACCAAGCTGCAGCTCCAGCGTGGGCTGAAGTTCCGTGCGGATCTCGAATTGGTCGCCGTCAATTTCGACATACTTCATGGTATAGGTACCGGAGGTATAGAATACCGCAGTGCCCTTCCAGTTTCCGCCCTCCAGATAGAACGGGACATTGACCTGACGGCCGTCCTCATCCATAAAGATGCCGTTGACGCGGCTGGGGGTTTGTTCGCTGCTGGTAAAGCCCAGCGTCATATTCGTCTTAAACGAAGACCCTGACTGCATGATGCGGGCAAAATTGCCGCCAGTGATGGCATCGCAGGTAATACTGTTTACCGACGCACCACGTATAGTAACCTTAAGCGGCTCGTGGCTGAGGTCATACTCGGCTCCATCGACCCATACGGTACGCAGCACATAATTACCGGGTTTGTTAAAGGTGACCGTGCCGTTCCAGCTATCGCCATTGCCGGTAAGATTCACGATCTCCTGCTGCACGCCCTGCGTGGAGCTAATGGCACGGATAAACCGAACATAAACGCTGTTGGGGCTCGCTTTGCCCTCTATCTTAACATTTACGCCCACATTGGTCTGGGGATTTTGGGGGTTGTAATCGACCTCTGTACTGCCATTGAGTGATGCAGAGACCTTGATCGTCTCGGTCATAACAGGTTCATTTTCAATCGATTCGTTGGCATTTCCTTCCTGCTTGTAGTCTACCGCAGTAGAAGTAATGGCATTGCCCTCGGCATCTGTAGTTTGTGTTACGGTGGTGATCTTGTAAGCAGTGCAGCTGCCAAACTGCACATTCAGGTTGCCTTGAATATCACCGCTTGCCAGCACCATCTGGTTAGTCAGCTTCGTGCCATCCAAATAGACAATAGCTGTAATGCGGGTAGCTGCATTCTTTACCAGCGGCATCAAGCCATAGATGGAATTGCCGTCCTTATCCACTCCCAGACTAACTGCGGAGGACTTATCCAGTGCCAGCGGCACTGTTACCTTACCGTTTTCGGCGTAGTAATGCTCGGTATCCATGGTGGCGGCACCGATAAGGGTTCCCTTGCCATCTACAAATGCCACCCGCATAGAACCAAGCAGATCCAAAAAGCGTTGCTGATCTGCCTCTGTGGAAGCATAGAAGGTATAGCAGCTACCACCGCCCTGCGTGGTGCTTGTGGCGCCCTCCACCTCGTATGGTGCCATCTGGGTATCGTTCCAGACACGGTTGACGCCATCGTAGCCGGTCACAATGGTTACCTTCTCCATTTTAGGCGTGTATTGAACTGTTGGACCTGGGGGAGGGGAGAACTTCTCTTCCTTGTTGTTCTCATCAACATAGTAGTAATTTGTATCCTGTTCCTTTTGGTAAACCTCCTGCTCGTACTTGTCGCTTCCTGATGTCACAGTAGCAGTAAAGGCGTCATATGTATTCCCATCGGGCGCCTTTACTGTGGCGCGCTGTTCTATATCCTGCAGCAGGACTTTACCCTCCAGCGTAAGGTAAGCACGCAGGGGATCGGTCGTTTTGGTATAGGTCTTCCCAGCTTCATCTGTTCCTTCTTCGATAGTGGCTGTCGCCGCAGCGCTGGCACCTGCATTGGTGCGCAGCCACAGGTCCACTGCCAGGGCATGGGTATCCTCGGCAGTTGCTGTATCACCGCGGTAGCTGCCGGTGTTCAATGCCTTGACCGCCTTGATGTCCTCTTCGGCATCATAGGGTGCTGCGGCATCGGTGGTCACAGTGGCATCGAGGGTTTGTTTTCCAGCAAGCGCAGCCACACCGCCCAGTCCAGATGGGTCTACCGTAATCTTGATTTTGGGATTCATCTGTTGCCCCAGTCGTTTTTCCAAACGCTTCACTGCGCCATCATGCAATACTGCTTTGCGCTCCTTTGCATTCAAGATATCCAATGCAGCACTCATACTGGAAAGCTGATTGAGCGTTTTTCCATTTATGGTTGCAGTATTAATACTGCACAGCCAGTTGATTTGGGTGCTTATATCTGTCCAGTAAACCGTAGTACCACTTTTTGCCTTGTATGCCCAGCAAGCAAGACTGTTTTTCTGCTGGTACGCTGATAAATCACTGAAGTCTTCCTTCGCGCCCTTTTTCAGGTAAATTTGGAACGACTGATAATCCGTTACAAACTGCTTAAAGCCCACCGCCGCTTCGGTAAATGCTTGCGGCAGCTTATTGGCTTTATACTCTGCAATCAATTCCTCTAAGGCATTATTTCCCACGAACCAATTGCCTTGCTTGTCTCCCTTTAGTACATCATACAGGTTTGCCATGTAGACATAGCTTTCACCTACCTTAAGCATTACACTGTCATATATATCCTGTACCATGTTATACAGGTTGGGAACATATTCAGTAACATCAAGTGTATTTTGCGGCTTCTTATCAATTACATTCTGTGCATAAATCTGGATTAGTCCTTGCAGCGAGGTGATGTAGCTTTTCCCGGGCTCTGCCTTTTCATTGGTAATTTTGGCATAGTTCGATTTTGCCTCAGTCAAGCTGGCATTGGCTGCTTTCAACAACGCATTCATCTGCGTTGCGCCTTCAAGGTTCTCAAATTTAACTGTTGAAATTGCCCGTACGCCAAGGTGTTCCCCTTTCAAGTCCACAAGGAACATGCCTTCACCCGTCGTGGTGGCATTTGGGTCAAAGTAGGTATAAGCAAAGTCATCGCCAATTACCATGCCAGTTACTCGCCCATCTTCACCATATTCCACTCCATAAAGGGGGTTTGTAAGCAGACCGGTAGTGCCATTGAGCGCAGCCGGACGCAAAACGACATTTGCCAGACCATAAGAAGGATCCGACAGGTTAACAAGGTTACCCCATGTGTTATTCGCTCTTACCACATTGTTATCCTTGCCGGTAGAGTCCCCGGCGGCGGATCTGCCGGGGGCGGCACCGGTGCCGTTTGCCATGGCGATTTCCAGGGCGCCGTTGGCGGCGACAGTGGTATCGATGCTGGTGACCTCCGGACTTGTAGAAAGGGTGATCCACGCATAGGTCGCGGTAACCATAATGGTCATGGCAATGACCAGCAGCACCGCTGCCGCAGTGATCTTTTCTTTGATATGGGGAAGAGCGCCTTCATATTGTTTAATTCTCTCTCTGGTCTCGCTTGTCATTGCTCTTCACCTCCTGTCTTTCTCAGCGTTTTTATATCCACACAAAGCTGCACGGGTGCGACGCAGTGCTTTAAGCCGACGGCTTTTTGACTATTGCTGCGCTTTTTCACGGTACAGCCCTCCTCTCTTCTTATCTCAGGCATGGTTTTTCTGTTCACGGCGAAGCCGGCGGGCTTCCTCGCGCGCCTCCTGCTCCCTGCGGGCTTCTTCTGCCTGCCGGCTGCGCAGCTCCTGTTGGTGCTGCAGCTGCCCATGGGCAAATTCCAGCTCCGCCAGTACAGGTGCCAACACGATAAGTGCCTGCTGCCGCTGCTCCTCCGCCAGTCGGGCGGCTTCCTCTGCCTGCTGCTGACGCAGGCGTTCTTCCGCTTCCTGCTTTTCCCGCAGTGCCTTTTGCTCCGCCAACAGCTTTTCACGCTCGCGGCGCTCCTTTTCCTCCTTACGGCGGATCCGGGCACGCTCCTGCTCCTCTTTCTTTCGCTGAGCGGCTTCCTCCAACAGTCTTACCGCATCGGCGTAGTCCTGCTCCTCGGCAGCACGCTGCCGCAGGGCTTCCTCTGCCTTCCGGCGTTCTTCCTTGCGTTCCTCCAAATGCTCGTTGAAGTAATCCAATTCGTTCTGGAAGGACTTGCTCCAGCGGCGGTTTTCTGCCTCCCGCTGCATTCGCTCCATCTGCTTGCGGCGCTCGGCTTCCTCCTGCTCGGCACGACGGCGTTCCGCCTCTGCTTCGCGCTCGGCGCGGCGGCGTTCTGCCTCTGCCTTCTTTTCGGCCGCCAACCGTTCCTTTTCCTCTTTGCGCTTCTTTTCCTGTTCCTCGACCAAGCGCAGACGCTCCGCCTTTTCCTCGCGCATAAGCTGTTCCTTGGTCAATTCCTCGATGAGTACCTTGCGGATCTCGACATCGGGGAGGTCATAGTCCTCGGTCAGCTCCTCTACGATCTGCTTAATGAACTTCGGCTTGAGCGTTCTGCGGCGTTCCTTGGGCTCCACCGGAACGGTCCGGTCCTCCTCGTCCTCCAGATAACCCTTGAGAATGAGATAATTGAACAGTATATTGCGGTAGATATCCTGCTGGAATTGTTCGTTGATCTCGGGACTTTGCTCTACCACACGAATGGTATAGCCAATGTCATTGTATTTCCGCAGAAATTCAAACAGGCTGAGAATCTCATGATAATCCTTATTGCGCTTGAGGACATTGGTTTTATTGACCGTCCCCTTGATGCGCTCCAGCTTACTCATCTGCTGGGCAAAGGCGCTGTTCATATAGACGCTGAGAATGCGGTAAATACGGGAGATGCGGGAAAAAGCATCGCCGTTTTTCGCATCGGTTTCCAATGCGCTGTCGATCTCCTTGATATGCAGGAACATATCCATGTGGACATGCTCGGTGGCGCTTTCCATGTCGGACTGCACCTTCAGCTTGGCGCCGAACTCATCGCTCATCGCCTCAAACAGCGCATCGTGGCGTATTTTTACAAAGTGGTAAGCGAATTCCATAGTGGTGAACACCAGCCGGTTTTCATACAGCCCCCACGACTCCTCGCGGTAGCGCTGCATCAATCTGCCCGGGTGAACCTCATTCCGCTCCTCGTCAAAGGAATCCACCAAGCCGGAGTGCTGCGCCAGATGGCGAACCGTCTCTGCGCCGGACTTCTTGGCGTTTGCCACATTGACGATCAGATCCTCCTCCTTGAGGACATTGCGCGGGGAGGAAATGATCTTCTGGAAGGCATCAAGAGATTCCTCGATGGCATCTACCCAGGTCAGGTCGACTGTTTTGACCAGCTTACGGTTGGAAAATTGAAATTCATTCCGGGCGCGGGAGACGGCGTCCATGAAGAATTCGTAAAATTCCGTGCTGCCGATTGCCCGTGTTACGCCACGGACGAACTTGGTGTAAATCGGGTCGATAAGCGTGCTTTTCTTCCGCTTATTCTGGCTTTTTGTTTCCTGTGCCAAGGGGCAGCACCTCCTTTCGCTTAACTTTTTTGCTTTGCCAACTATACTTAATTGCTCCGCTTCAGGTACTCTACATAGTCCTTGCACAGCGGCATCTGGTTCTTCCCGAAGGTCTTATCCAGGAAGCTGTTGAACTTGGTCAGCTCGTCCTTCATAAAGCTGAGGGACAGTGACTCAAACTTACGCAGAACCTTTTTGGAGACGATAAAATCGACAGCCTGTATTTCGGTGCCGCCGCAGGCGATGTAACAGGGGACGAAATCGCTGACCTGCTTCATGATACGGTTGCCGAAGGCAAGCCGGAAATTCTTGATGAGATAGTCGTTGAGGATATCCAGCTTATCCAGCATCTGCTGAGTAATGGGGTACTGCTCCCGTGCCTTTTCAAAAAGCTGCTCCAAATGATCGGTAGTAATGTAAATCGGGTCTGCCGGCTCACACTCAAACGGATCGGCGCGGCTGTCCAAATCGATGGGAATGGCACGGTCGTACACCTTATCCGCCACCGCAAAGGTGGAGTCATCGTTGTTGATGGTGCCGACAAACCAGATATTATCGGGAATCTGCACGGTGCCGCCGTTGATGAGGCAGGGATCGTTATCCCACACGGCGGTGACAATATCGACCTTCCATTCCTCCTTGCGGGGAAGCTCCAGAATGGAGAGCATCTCGGCAAAATAATACTCCACGCGCGCTATATTCATCTCGTCCAAAATGATGAGATGCGGATCTCGGTAATAGTTTGCCTCATACACGGCACGCAGGAAGTCCGTCTCGGTGTATTTCTTGGTAAACTCGTTGTAATAGCCGTACAGCTCGGTGCGCTCGCGCCATGCGGGCTGCACCGATACAACGGTGGAATCGTTTTGAACAAATTTGCCGAAGGCGTAGGGCAGCGAGGTTTTACCGGTACCGGAAATACCCTGCAGAATAATGATGCGCGCCGTTCCCATCGAGGCAATGAAATATTCCATCATGCTGAGATCATAGTAAAGCCCCAGCTGGCTGGCAGCATAGCGGCGGAACCGGTCGCAGAGCTCTGCCAGTGTAATATCATTATTATAGATAGGAGGCTTGTACTCGGTCTTGTAGAAATTATCCACCGAGGTAAGCCGGAAAAAACGGCTCTCTGCCGGATCGACCGGCGGAGAAGTGAGGGTATTGCGGTTGGAGGATGGAACATATTCCCCATTCTCTTTTTCCTCGCCCTCGCCGACCTCCGACTCTAACTGCTCCTGCGAAACGCCCAGCTCCGCCACCTTCATTTGCAGCAGACGGTCCTTTTCGTAGTTGGCGCGCAGCAGATCCCGCTGGAGATTGCGCACCTGCTTAACGACCTCATCGTACTTTTTGACCGGTACACGGAAGCGGAACAGCTTTTTCAGCAGCTTAATGAGGAAGATAACGATAATGACCGCAATGGCGACCAAAACCAATTCTGTAATCACCAGCATGATCCATTCCCCCGTGGAAAAGCTGCCGCTGGTTTCACGGATCAGCTTTAACCGCATGGGGAAGTTGAACAGGTAATTGACAAAGTTGAAAAAGGACGCGAATATATCCAGAAATGCGCCGAACACCCGCCCGACATCCTGATAAAAGTACTTCAAAAAGTTGTCCATTTCTTACCTCTGCTTTTGCCCTGCTAAGGACATTGATAATGCCGCGGGGCGGCTGGGAGAGCCATCAGCCTTCGGCTTCGCTCTCCTCTTTGGCTTTGGCGGCAGCCTCCGCTTCCATTTCTGCTTTGATCTTGGCACGGATCTCTGCTTCCATGGCGGCACGGACTTCCGCCTCCGCCTTGGCTTTTGCCTCTGCTTCCGCCTTTGCCTTGGCTTCCGCCTCCATCTCGGCACGGATCCGCGCTTCCATTTCCTCTGCGCTCTCCTTGGGAGCCTCCTCTGCAGGCTTTTCCTTCGTCTTGGGCTCCTCTGCCACAGCGGGGGCTTCCTCCGCAGCAGGCGCCGATGCCGCCAGCAGCTCGGCACGCAGCTTTTCACGCAGCTCGGTCTCCATACGCTTGCGCTCCGCCTGGCGGTTCTCCTCCAGCTTGCGCTTTTCGTCCTCTACCAGATCCTCGTTCTTGCCACGCTCTTTCTCATACAGCAGCTTGTTCTTCACGCTCTGATATTCAAACAACACACGGAAGAACTGAATGAGGTGATACAGGAAGAAGATAGCGACCGGAATGACCACAACGATGAGGAAGCCGGTGCTGGTCTGGAGATAGTCAAACAGCTTGCCCAAGCCCGCGATCTTCATGCCGTTGTACTGACCGACGATCTCGGATTCATGAACGGTCAGGGAGTCTTCGATGGTGTTGTTATCACCCTTGGTCTGGAAGATAAGATAGCCGCCGCCATCGTAGATTTCGGTAATTCTATGGGTGTTCAGCACACGCTCGCCATCAATAACAGTCCAGTAGGTGATGATGTCACCGATTTTCAGCTCGCTGGTGTCCTTTACGGCGGTATCAAAGATCAGATCGCCCGGCTTCATGGTCGGGTACATGGATTCTGTCTGGATAGACATGACCCGCAGCCCGAAAATGCTGGGAACGCCGTTGCCGCTGGTGCTGACATAGCTGGTATAGGTGCATACCGCTGCCAGAATAATAGCAATAACCAGCACAATGTTAATGATGGTATTGGCAATGCGCCTGCCCTTGCTCTTTTGGGGAACGCCGGTCTCCTCCGTTGTCTGAACGGTTGCTTCCTGCGTTTCCTCCGCTTTCTTCGTCCATTTTTTCATGGATATTCTCCCTTCCAATATTGCATTGAATTTATGATAACCAAGACTGCGTCACAAGCTGTCTTTCATCAACTCGGAATGTTTGTCATGCCGCCCTGACCGGAATAGTCGGTGGCAAACTGAAGGTTGGCGATGATCTGCGCTTCTTCTATGATATTGGTGCAGTCGGAGTCCTGCCCCTCCAGCCAGATAAAAAGCTCGATGGCTGCCACCTCGCCGCCCTTGAGCTGAAACAGCTTGGTGGGGGTAGTAAACCTGCCCAGCGACTTGATGGTAACGGTGGACTGTACCGGCGAAGCCTCCCGCCAAGTGGAGGCGGTCTGCCGGATCAGGTGCGCCGAATCAATGAGGGTATCGGTGCCGTCGATGCTCTTAGTCGCCGGATCGCCGGTAACGCGGCTGCTGATGTGGGCGTCGTAGTTCGGCTCGTAGATAAAGAACTCGCTTGTCCCCTTTGCCGCGCCGGTCTCGGGATCAACCAAAGCAATGCGCAGCCCCAAACGGATCGCAGTCTCGGCGCCTTGCCCGCCGTCATCATGCAGGATCGTCTGACTGTTCCACACCGGGGTACCGATGACATAGGTTCCGGCGGTATTCTCGCCGCCGTTTACCTCTATCGCCTCGCCCAGCGAGACCGTCACCGGCGTATCGCTGCGGGCATAAAAGGTACCCTTGACATAGTAGCCGTCGCCGTCCTTACGGTTGGCGTTCTGCTCATCGGTAAGCGGAGCATAGACGCCCGCCATTCTGCCGTCCGTGCCATAGGTGATGGTCATCAGCCTGCCTTCCCGCTGCGACCATGTAGCGGGCTTTAGCTGGGTCTCTACCCCTACGATCTCCTTAAAGTCCAGCACCTGACCCCACTCCTCATCGGGAGCGTTGTAGGTCTTTGCCAGCTCCAAGCCGGTTTGGCCGGATATGTAAACGTCCATATCGCTGACGCGCGGCGTTTTGCTGATGGAAAGCCATGTGTAGCTGGCAGCAACCAGCAGCGCCAACAGCGCCAGCAGAATACAGATATACAGTCCTGTCCGGAACCGCCTGTTGCGGTCCTGAACCAGTTGTGCATTCAAAATATGTTTCCTCCTTGGGGGGATTTACAATCAGGAAGCGGTTTTCCAGCCTCCATATAAAGAGCCAATGGATTCCTGCCATCAGCCCCTTAAATTCAGGTTGGAGCCAAAAGCTTGCGCATAAGTCATTCCCATATGCGGTCTGCCTGCCCCGCGCCGCCTGCGGCGGCGCGGGGTGCAGCTTATTCTTTTGGTTTACTGATTTGCAATAACGGTGGGATCAGCCGCCGGTATTACCGGAGCTTACAATCGTAAATGCTCCGCAAGTAAGCGCATTCTGCTCAGTTAGCAGTACCTTGGGACCATTGGCAGCCTGATAGTAGTACTGGACGGGTTTAGAATTGTCGTAATAAATGGTATAGCCTGCATTGACCTTGCCTGTAAAGCCGCCCATCGTGTATTCTTCACCGGCTGTCTTAAATACAGTATATACTACATTGGCATCTTCCGCCGAAGCACCGCCATTGCGCATGCCGGTGTTATCCATAGGCTTAAGGGTAGCGCTGCTGGCAAACTGCAGATTGAGCATGCCGGTCATGGAGTTCTTGGCATTTGCCACCATGGTGTTATCTACCACATCACCATCAAGGTAAACAATAGCAGTTACCTTCTTGCCAACATTCTGGGTCAGCGCAGTCAGGGTATTATCCACGTTGCCAGTAACATTGTCGTTTTCGCCCTTGGTCTGGCCCTTCTTCAGTCCGAGAGAAATAGTGCCATCGTTGTTAACAGTGTAGTTATACAGGTTCAACCCAACCTTTACACCATTAGCGCCAGTCGTATCTGCATTTTCGGCAAGAGCAGCGCCATCCTTCAGCAGGGTGCCGCCGGTGTAGGTATAGGTCGCACCATTATCGTTAGTGGCAGCGGTAATATCCGCCGCCGCAACGCCCAGCACATTGTATTTAATAGTAACCGTTTCTTTGCCCTCGTTAGTAGCAACAGTCACCTCGGGCTCTACAAACACTACACGCAGAGCGCTCATCAGGGCACGCAGTTCATCTATCGAGAAGTTGGTTGTATTAGATGTGGTGAACTGCATGTAGGAGCCGCCGCCCTGTGTTTTCGGTGCTGTCACGTCAGCATTGTCTGCTCCATTGTAAACACGCTGAATTCCCTCGGTTTGCAGCAGCAGATCGCTGGCAGCCGCGTTGGTGCGGAAGCCGAAGTCCAGCGCATAACCGAAGTGGTCAGTCAGCAAAGGCTTCGCAGTGGAATCCAATGTTGCCGCAGGTGCTGCGCCTACAACCAGCTTGGGGATCATCGGCAGGGTCGTACTGGTTGCCTCTGTCACTACCTTGGTGGACATGTTGGTAGTTACAGACGTTTTAAGAGATCCGTATTCCACAAAAACCTTCAATCCGCTTGCAGTATAGTCGCCTACCAGCTCAGCAATATCGGCATAAGCGCCGGAGTTCTGTTCCATTACGATATCAAGAATCATATTGTGTGCTGACAGATATTGTACTATGGTATCAGCATCTTTCCTTCCGGGGTTTTTCACGCCTGCAACCATCGTATGCGTCTTATCAATGAGTTTGCTGACAATGCTCATGATCTCGTCAGCGCTGACCGATGCACCTGCTTCTATTTTCGCTTGAAGCTCAGTTCTTGCAGCAGCAATATTGGTATTGATCGTATTCCACTTTGTCACAGCAGTATCTGTGTCCGCCGGCTTTGAGATGGTGCCATTGGCTGTGCTTCCTTCTGCATGTGTATAGGTGGTGGGCAGTTTATCGGCGGTCGCACCTTCAAATGCTTTTTTCAGCTGAGGAACATCTGCATCGGTGAAACCTGCATCTGTATTCTCGCTGCCAAGGTTATAAGCCAATACGGTTTGAACGATCGCTTCACCGGCTGCATTGTTGGACTCTTGCAGTTTGTTAACCAATGCCAACAGGGTCTCCAATTCCGCCTTGCTGAACGTAGGATTTTCCACAAGCGCAGTTTTTACAATGATATTCGCCAAGGCTTGACCTTGACCTTCTTCCAGCAGGGACTGGCGCGCAAAGGTTTTAGCCGCCTCGATCTGCGCAGTACGCTCGCTGATCGCCGCACGGTACGCGGTCAGGCGCACGGTAACACCGGAAGTCGTACCGATGACACGGACGCCATAGGCATTTTTCGCTGTCTCGTCCCACTTCCATGTATTATCCTCAGAATAGCCGCTGGTCAGGGTATCCTTATCCACATCCAGCACACGACCATCGCTGGTATAAGTGGGGGCTTTCAGCAGCGTACTGTTCATGGTATAGCTGCTGCCATCAGCACCTTTTTGAATATTCAGCCTTGCAGGGTTGATAACAATGCTCTGCAGACCATAGCTTTGGTCAGCAAGATCTACCAGGTTACCCCATGTCCGGTTGGCTTCGGTCACTGGTTTCGTCGCCATGGAGTCGTTAATATCAGATACTACACCAAGATCCTCTGCACTGCTGATAAAGCTCGCCGTGTTCAGCAGCATCATTTCCAGGTTGCCGTTGGCGCCCACATTGGTGGTGATGCCCTTGACTTCCGGCGCCGTAGAAAGCGTGAACCATGCATAGGTGGAGGAAACCATCATGATGCTGGCAACCATCAGCATGGAAATGGCGGCAACCAGCTTATTGCGAATACCGGCGGGCATAATGACTTTGCGCTTTTTCTCTTCCCGTTTGTTTTCGGTTTTCGTCATTTCTATTTCTCCTTTCGGGATATTGCGTGTTTACTCTCTCGCCAGAGGAGACTTATATTACTCGCCCTTCAGCGGGGTATTGACCGCCGGATTCAGCTTGATATCGGTGCTGAACTGCAGGTTGAGGGTACCGGTGAGGGACTGTGCCGCCGTAGCGGAAACATTACCGTTCTTTACCGCCGTACCATCCAGCCAAACGATAGCGCTGATCTGGTAAGCCTTATTCTTATCCATTGCATCGATCAGAACTGCATTGTTACCCTCAAGTTTAGTCTCTTTTGTTTCACCTTCGGCAGTCGTTTCTGTCTTATACAAGTAAATGTTAGCCGTTCCCTCGGTGGTGACGACTAGCTTGGTGGGGTCATCTCCTTCACCCAGCTCTGCCACATTCTTGCCGTTGGTATAGTCCTTCAAATCTGATGTATCCAGTTTGGCGGTCCCAATGATTTCGGGTGTTGCCCCGGATAAGCCATAATTCTTTACAAAGGTAATACGGATTGCACCCAGCAGCTCTTTCAGGGCGCCTGCCTTCAGGTTGGCATCTGTGGGCACGCTAAAGCTCATGGTGGAGCCGCCGCCCATAGTCTCCGCGTTAGTGGAGCCATCATAGATGCGGTTTGCCTTCTCTGTCTGCAGCAGCAACTTGCCGGGCGTACCATTATTAGTAGTATTTACACGCATTGCAAGGTCAACTACATAGCCGTAGGCGCTCTTAACAGTATTTGCCTCAGCTTCCTTGCCCAGTTCGCCAATGGCGCGCACGCCGTAATTCTCGCTGTCAAATCCCTCGCCGTCGGCTTTGCTCTTTATGCCAACATTTTGGGCGTCCAGCCCTGCAATACGACCATCAAAGCCGTATTTAGCAATCGCCAAAGGCTTATCCGGCACGAACGCAGCCTCGGCAGCACCATCTGCCTTTTCATAGTTCAGCTGCGCAGGGTTCAGGCTGATGTCGTTTAAGCCATAGGGATCGTTTTCCCCTTCACTGAGAACAACCTGGTTTCCCCACTTGGTGTTTTTGTCCTTCAAGGCAGCAGTATTGCCAACCACACCGGCAGTAATATCCCTCAGCAAGCCGGTCGTTGGCATCAGTGCAATCTCCAAGCTGCCGTTGCCGGCTACCGTTGTGGAGATGTTCTTGACTTCCGGCGCCGTAGAAAGCGTGAACCACGCATAGGTGGAGGAGACCATCATAATGCTGGAAACCAGCAGCATGGAGATGGCTGCGATCAGCTTATTGCGGAGACCGAAAGGCATAAGAACTTTTTTCTTTTTTTCCTTTTGTTTATCCATTCTCTCCTACTCCTTTCGAGAGTGATTTTTTGACAGGCGCCCACCTGCCGGAGCTTTATATAAACTGCGTCCTTTGCCGGTTGGAATGAAACCGCCAAGGCGCTGAATATATACATTATTTCTTACAGCCAGTCCCAGCCGGGGAAGATTGCTTTCCAGCCGGACTTATCCTTCTCCGGCTCATTTATCAGCCGGAAATTCATTTCCACGCCCATGTGTGCCCCGATGACATCATCAGTCGCCTGCGGGTCATCGCCCTCCAGCCACAGCACCACGGTGTATTTATGTACCTCCATGGGGTCTACGCCGCTTTGTCCGCCGCCGGTAATGCGTTGGTCACCCTCGAACTTATCGGGAATGACGCGCCAGTAGGTGATGGCGCCCACCTGCTTAATCACTTCAAACTGGTCGCTTTGCGGGGCAAGCTCCTGCAGCGGCAATCCCGCATAGCCGCGGGTGTTATCGCCCTGCGCAGGCAGCGCCTCCGCCTGACCGCTTGCGGCAGCCTTGGCATAAAAGCGCATGTTCCCGTCCTCAAAGACCATCGCCCACACCGCATCGGCAACATTCATCGTTTCCTGTGTGATGTTCAGGTTCCACAGGTAATCGACGGTGCTTTCGCCCTCATTGCGAATGTAGAAGGTGTAGGCAAAGTACACATCGTTGTGCTCGCCGTCAATTTCGTCCAGATTTGTCGGCAGCTGGCTGATGGAAACACAGGGCACATCTACCGCCGGATTGGCAAAAAGCTGGGTCGTGGGGTTTTCAAACCCGACGGTATCCGAAAGGGTAAAGCCCTCACGGAACATCTCATCGGACATATTGATGGTAAAATGCCCGCGCATCTTCTGCACCAGCGAAAAGAGCAGCAGCACCAACAGGAACGCCAGCAGCGCGCCCAGCAGAGCAGCCAGCCAGTGTCTACCCAGCCACAGCAGCAGCGCCGGTCGATGCTTATCAAAGTACAGTCCCAAACCGGAAGCCGTCAGCTCAAATTCCTTTTTGCTGCGGATTCCGCGGGCGCGCATCTCCTTCCGGAGCTTTTTGCGCCCTGTCTTGATTGCCTTCACCTCGTCCTCGGAAAGCACCACGCCTGCGCGGGTCTTTTTAATGAGGCGTTTTTGCTTTCTTTCGGCGCCGGTTATCTTCGGCTCTTTTTGCTTGGGTTCTTTTTGGGGGGATTTGGGAGGCTCCGGACGGCTTTCGGCTTTTGCCGCTTCCTCCTGCATCTGCTGTTTTATCTCCTCCGGGAGATTATCATAAGGGGACGGCACCGGAACCCTCCTTTCGCAGTGTTTTTATGATACTTGCACCCGTTCCCGCAGCAGGCTGTCACGGATCATCTCGTCCTCCTCCACGGCAATGCCATTGATGTTGCCGGAGAACATGGTAACCCCCGCAGCCGAAAGCCACGCGGTCTGTTCGGTGCTGTTCACGCCCTTTGCCAACAGGGTAATGCCCTCGGCAGCAAAGCAGCGGATCCTGTCATGCTGCATCTGCTCGGTGGGGAGATCCCCCGCCAGACGCACCATGCTGATTCCCAGCTCCTTTACCTTTGCCAGCAGCTTGTCCGTGGGGTGGCAGTCCTCCGCCACCAGCGTCAAGCCGTTGCGCAGGTAACGCACCAGCGTTTCAGTAACGCTCTTGCCCGCCGTCAGGATCAGCTCCTCCGGTACGGTCAGCATCAGCTTGCCGCGCTCGATGGGCTGGTCACCAAAAAGCTGCTCCAGTGCCTTCATGCGGCTGCCCTGCCGGTAAAAGTCGCCCAGCACCGGCAGAATCACGCCGTTTAAGTGCAGCGTGCAGTTCTGGATCCGCAGCAGCGCGTCCGCCGCCTCGTACATCAGGTACATGGTTACATCGGCGGTCAGCTCGGTGCGGCGCAGCGCCTCCTCGGTCTCGGCAAGGGTCTGCAATGCCTCGGAATCCTGCACCAGCCCGCTGAACCACGGCTCAGCATCATAGGCAAGCACCCGACCCTCGGCATCGACCACGGGGCGGTAGCGCAGCCCCATCGGTCTGTCCTTACGCTTGACCACCAGCGGAATGGTCTTGGGCACCGTTAAGGTGTAATGAATGAATTTGTTGTAAACGCCGCGGCAGCGGTCACGGGCATTATTCAACACCCGGATCAGCTCCGGACCGAATGCGGTATTTTCCTGCTGACGCAGCCGGTCATATGCCTCGCTGAACGGATCCTCGGATTTGGTCTCGGCGGAAAGCCTGTCCAGCTCCTTTGCCAACCCGACAATTTGTGCGATGGGGCTGATCTCATTGCCCTTTCTGCCATCGGGGTAGCCGGTTCCGTCCCAGCGCTCCATGTGCTGCTGGCAGGATTCGCGGATCATCAGCCACGGGATATTCTCGGTCTCCAGTTCAGCGCCCTCCGGACGGTTTCTGTCACGGCGCTTCAAGGTCATTTCCTGCAGCGATGCCACCAGTTGTCTGCCGTCTGTGGTGTACTTGCGGTAGACTGCCAACTCCTCCTCGGTAAAGTCCTTCTGCAGGATCTGATACTCCGGCGGCACCAGCGCCTTGCCCAGCTGATGATACATACCGCATTTGTAGGCAAGGTCGGTGTATTCGCCGGTGATCTGCTCCCGTCCCTCGGGTGTATCATGGCAGAAAGAATCGGCGCACGCCTGCACAAACAGTGCCTGCGTATAGGCTGCAACACGGACGGATTGCTTACGCACCTCCGGCGTCAAGCCACGGAACGCTTCGTCCCAGGATTCGTATTCTTTTCGCTTCCAAGTCTGCTGATCCACGCTTTTTTCTCCTTAGTTGCAATTACCGCCACCACCCCAACGGCAAAATTATGCCGTCGGGGTTGGTAGAACCGGTTTATGTCATTTTTTGCATTCTTCCGCTGTCCTTGCATCGGCAGCGGGCAGTGCCTTACTCGTCGTCACTGATCTGGTAATCCACAAGGGGGGTGTTATCCTTCTTGTTGCCCATGCGGCGCTTGCCCAGCATAATGGCAACAATGGCAAGAATGACATTCACGCCCAGGCTGACGAAGAACAGAATGGGCCATACATGGTGAATGGAGATGTTGCAGTAATCGCCCTCATATACGGCGTTGGCTTCACGCAGCTTCTCCAGCTCCTCATTCAGCTGGCTGATGATGCTGTTGATGAGTGCAGCACCGTCATTGACCGCCTGCTGGTCGTTGCTGGTCAAAAGACCTACGCCGTCCTTCAGCGCGTCCGCCAGCTTCATCCACAGGCTGCCCAGCTCCTCGCTGTCACCCAGCTTCTTGGCGGCGGCAATCGCCTCCTCCAGCAGGGTGTAGTCCATCTCCTTCAGACCCTCGATGGCTTCCTTCAGTGCCTTGGCGCCGGCATCTACCGCGTCCTGCTTCTTGCTGTTGCGCAGGTTCAGCGCCTTGTTGTAGGCATCTTCCACTACGTCCCAGGTATCCTTGGTGTACTTGCTGCTATCCAGCCCCTGCTTTTCCTTGATCCACTTATTCAGCTCGGAATAGTCGATCTTCACCGCAGGCTCACTGGGCTTGTCGGGCTTGGTGGGCTGGTCGGGGGTAATGGGGGTATCCCCGCCGCCGCTGCTGCCACCAACTACCGTTACGGTCTCGGTGGAGGTATAGGGTCCCATGGGTCCATCGTTATTGGAATAAGTATAGGTAAAAGTTACATCAATGCTGTCACCAACCTTGGCGCTAGAGCTGGCGGAAACAGTTACCCAAAACTCGAAGGTAGAGGGATTTTCACTGACCTGCAAGCCACCGGAACTCATAAAGTCGCCGCCGGAGCCGCCAAGCTCGCCGATAGAAAGGCTGGAAGAACCGGAAGCAGAAACACTGCAATCCGCGCCCAAGCCGGAAACAGTCATGCTGACCGTAGTCGAACCGCCAGGAGTAACCGTAGCCGCCATTGCTGTAACGCTAAGGAGAGTGATCATCAAAATCGCAATCAGCGCACCCAGCAAAATTTTACTCTTTTTCATCATGTCACCTCATTCAATTACTGCAGTCTCGAACTGTACTGATCCCACTTTTTATACTTCTGTACAAAGCGGACAAAGTCATCGATATCAATATCATTGACTTCATTCATATTGCCTGCCATGTGCTCAGCAGAACCAACTTCAACCGTCATCTTGCCCTTGATGTACTGAGCAAACTTAACTGCATCATCAATATCCAAGTAACCGTTTGCATTTACATCGCCCAGAATAATAACGGTATAAACAACCACCTCAGAGGTGCCGTTATCGGTGACTGCCTTGGCAGTTACAACACAGCCGTTGCAGATGCGCTCCGCGTTCTTATAGGTGTTGGTCTTGCTGAAGGTCAGCACCACATCTTCGGCGGTCGCATTCTGCGGCTGGTAGCTGATGATGGCACGGAACTGCGCCTCGGTAATGCCGTCGGGGCAGGTATCCAGAATGATGTACTTGTTCTCGGTATCGACCTTGGCGCCCTTTACAATGGTGCCGTCCTTGGTCACGGTCGGGTCGCTGAGGGTCGGAACCTGGTTCTCACCCACCAGCTTCAGGTTCAGGTGCATGGTCACACGGGATTTATAGGTCTTGGAAAGATCGTAAACGCCGTACTCGCCGGTCTCATACGCGCCGATCTTCTTGCTGCTGCCCGTGATATCCGCATAGCCCAGCGCACGGTACAGTAGGGTCAGAATTGCGTGATAGGTGTTTTCCAGAGTAATTTCATTGCCCAGCTTGGAGGTATCCACACCCTTGCCTGCCAGCAGCTCCAGCACCTGATCAAAGTCAACATTTGCCTTCTTCAGTGCCGCTACCGCATCGGCGGTGGTCAGCGCATCAATGGCTTCCTTGATGGGCTTGGTCTGCTTGGTCTCGGTGTAGGTCTTCAGCGCCTCCACAAACTTGGTCTGGGTCTCGCCGGTGGTGCCGTAAGCCAGTACGGAAGCCATTACCGCAATGTACTCGGGCTTCTCGCTCATATCCATGCTGACATCAAGGTTTGCCTTGCCGTCCACCTTCAGATTGTCGGCGTAGGTCACATTCAAGCCGGAAACAGAGGCATCGTTCACCGTGGCGATCTCGCCCATTTCCTTGGAGGCGTCCGCCAGGTTCTTCTTGGCTTCGGCGTCGCCGCCCACCTTGATGGTCAGGGTGCGAGTAACATATGTCGCTTCGGGAGCGATGTTCATCTGAATGTAATCGCCCTCGGCATTATAGCTGATGGTGGGGTGCCAGTCGCCGGTCAAAAGATCCATCTTGGCAACCGTACCGTTATTGATCTTGCCGGAGAGGGCGGTAAAGTCGGACATATCCGCCAGCAGCTTGTTGACAAGACCCTCAATACCGGAGGCGCTCCAGTCAATATCAACCAGCTCATTGACGAGATAAGCCTTCAGTGCGTTCTTGTTTTCCTTATATGCCTTAACAAGATCGTCCTCATTAACGGTGTAAATATTGTACTCGGCGCCGTTATATTTCACCTTCATACTGGCGCTGGTATAGAAGTTCATCAGCAGATCATCGGCAAGGTCAAGCGCCAGCGTCTTTACTGCGGGCTTCTTCGCCTGAAGCGCTTCCGCCTTCAGGGTCACGGTGATATTGCCGTTTTCGTCCTCTGCCAGTGTGTAGAACTCATTAACTACCTTGCCGTTCTCCACCACATAGCCCTGCTTCAGCATACCGCTTACATCGCCGGTGTAGGTACCTGCGGTAAGCACTGCGCTGCCGGAAACGGTGCCGTTCACCTTGCCGGTGTTGTTCAGGGTGCCGTCCAGCACGGTCACGGTGTCATTGGCGGTAATGCCGCCCTCGATGGTCTTGCCGTTGAGGTCAAGGAAGGTGCGGGCGTTGACCGTCAGGCTGTCGGGAACATTCTTGAGAAGGATCACAACGGTCTTGGCGCCGGTGGTCTTCAGGCTCTCGGAAAGATCCTTGGTGTAAACCAACTTGCCTGCGCCCTTGGCGTTGGGATCCATAACGATTGCTTCGTAGTCGTTATTCTCCACATTATTCAGCGTCATGCTGATATTCAGCTCCAGCTGTTCGCTGGCAAAGAAGCTGGTATCAATGTTGCTGATCGCTGCAATAGCGGTTCTGGAGTTTGCGCCGATGGTGGCATTATAGGTGCCGCCCGCGCTCTCCTTATTGGTAATGGTTACGTCATCGCCCAACACAAAGTTCATCAGTGTGCGCAGCTTGGCATAATAGTCGTTGTACTGTGCCAGATCAGTGGTCTTGCCTGCCTGCTTCGCGGTATTATCCACGGTGGTCAGGGTCACACGCTCATCGGCAAACAGCGGGCGCGCCATATCCAGCGCATAGTCGATCAGCTCCGCCGCCTCGATGTTGGTCACATCGCTCAGTTCGGTCTTGCCCAACGCCAGCATCATAGTCAGTGCCGCCTGATAGGCACGGTCGGGCAGAGTGCCGTTCATCAGCAGGGTGCCGTCGCCGTTAAAGGAAGCGTCTGCATACTTCTGAACCTTCTCAACAGCATCATAGGCTTTCTTCATTCTGCCGGTGTCGCTGTCGTTGCTCTCCATGGTGATGTACAGCGGAACAGTGGTCTCGCCGCTCTCGGTCACCAGCGTAATGGTGGATTGCAGCAGCTTGCCGCCCAGCAGATTGCTTCTGCTCACGTTGCTGTCTACAATGACCGTCTCACCGTCCAGCGTCATCTCGTTGATGGTGCCGTCGGGATTCAGTGCGCTTTGGACGCTCTCAATGCTCGCCCCACTGGAGGTCAGCATATTCAGGGCGCCGCTGAGGTAAACCTTGCCGTCGCCGTAGAAATTACTGCCGGCAAGACGGATCTCGCTCACCTTGCAGTCTGTGCTGGTCAGATAAGAACCGATGCTGTTGATCAGCGCAGTATCAAAGTTCTTGCTGACCGCCATGCGCAGAACCACAGAGGAAATCGCTCCGTTCTGCTCCATCGCAATAAAGTCGATCTGATCGCTGTTTAATTTGGCGTTCAGCCCCTTAAAGAAGGCTCTCAGGCTCTCCTCCTGGGCATTTACCTTGGTGCGCTCAATCGTCAGCTCGCCATTCTTAAAGAGGCGCTTGACCTGCTCCGCGGTAAAGGTATAGGCGGAAGCCGTGTTCTGTACGCCGACCTTTGCGCTGTCGATGACATAGTCATAGCGGTAGCCCTGCTCGGGTGCAGCCAGCGTAATTCCGGGGTTCTTGATGGTAAAGGTCTGATCGCTCTCGCCGTCGATATGTACGGTAAAGGTCTTTGCCTCGTAGGTCACTTCCTCGACCTTTTGAGTATCAAGGACAGAGCCTGCGGTCAGCGTCAAGCCATTTACGATCGCATAGAAGGTATCATTGATATTCTTCGCAGCGGCGTCGGTATCCGCCTTCAGTTCCTTCCACAGGTTGTCGCGCAGCGTATTCAGGTCAATGATATCCGCCACGGTCAGCTTGTGGTTCTTCTCGTAGGTCTTGGTACCGCTCTTGGTCATACCCTCTGCCGTCACCTTTACGGTCACAACGACCATGTTGGGCGCTGCGGCAGTCAAGGTGGTCGTAAGCTTGAGGGCGGGAGCCGCGGTATGATTACCGGTATGGCCCTCCAGCGCCTTGACGGCAGCAACAAGCTGGATCATATCTGCAGCAGTGCCATCGGTATGGATCGCGGAATTGATCTCCTCTGGCAGGGCGTTCACCGCATTGTTGATCTTGGCGGTCGCCTCATCGATGCGGTCAATGTACTCGGAGCCGCTCTTGCCGTTGGGCAGGGTGATCTCGGAAAGGGCATTCTCAAAGTTCGGGTCTGCCATCACGATCGTCAGATAGTTGCGCAGCTTGACAGCCTCATCGCGAATCACCTTGTACTGACCGTTCTGATAGAAGTACGCCAGCCCGCTCAGGTCGGTGCCCTCCATATAGTTGATAATGTAGTTGTAGATCTTCAGGTTCTTTCCGTCATAGCTGGTGATGGTCTTGCCGCTTGCATCGATCTTACCGATGATGCAATTCAGTGCGTCCATTGCCTCCGGTCCCAGCTTAGCGGGCGTATGGTTCGCCTCATCTGCTTCCAACATAGAACGCAGGCCCTTCATAGCGTCCATGTTCAGCTGACCCAGCTGATCCTTGATATCGGTGAACTGCTTCATGGCAGCCTCATGGCTCTTTGCCTCGGTCAGCAGCGTCTGCGGCAAATTCATCATTGCCAGCACTTCGCTGCCGGTCATCGGCTCATCGCCAAAGGTCAGCACATATTCCACCTGTACGCTATCAAAGGATGTGGTTCCGAGTGTTGCGGTTTCTCCGGTAAAGGAGGCGGTAGCCGCCGTGCTGCCATTCAGGATCGCTTTGGCGGTTACGGGCTTCCAGCTCAGCCCCGCATACTTCGCACTGTACTCCTTAGCAGTCACGGTAGTTGTGCCGTCAGCGTTAACGCTCAAGCTTATCAGATTATCGCTGTTCTCCGGCACACGCACTCTTACTATGGTATCGTTGAGGGTCAAGACTGCGCTGTTCAGCACATTCTTTTCCTCGGTGGTCAGTCCGGCGGCAGCCTTTGCGGTCAGCTCGCCCAAGCCATATCCTGCGCGGGTCTTATCCATCTCTCTTGTAAAGACGGTATCCCCCACCACGCGGTAAACGATGCCCTCGTCATAGGTATCCTCCCCCAGCTTGTACTGGTAGGACTGCCCCTCGGTTTCGCAGACCGGCAGCGTCACACGGTAGCCATAAGGGACAGTATGAACGCCATTGCCGTCGCTCAGCGAATAGCTTACATTCTTGGGGGTGTAGCTTACTACATAGGTCACATCACCGGTCAGCGTCTCGCCAAAATCGGTCACAGTACGGTTGTAGTATGCGGTGCCCACATCGAAGACCTTCCAGGTCTCCAGCACCTCCGCCTCATTCACCTTGGCGGCAATCGCTGCCTCTACCTCCGCCTTTGCGGTGCCGCTGCGCAGCGTCACCTTCCATTCGGAGGGATAATTGAGCGTGGTCAGCTCATCGCTGTCAACGGTTTTGGCGGTAATGACCTTCGCCTCATATTTCACCGTTACATTAAAGCGGTTGACATTGGCGCTCACGGTGGTCTTCAGCGTTCTTACCGCTTTCTCCACAGTGATATCGCTGTCATGCAGGCTGCTGTTGCCCATCGCAGCAGCAACCATGCCCTCCAGTGCGGTATAGTCCGCTGCAGCCATTCCGTCCTTGACCACAGCCTGGTTCAGCACAAGCCATTCGTCCTCAACAGCGGGCTTTATCTTGCTATACGCTTTCCCAAGATACTCCAAACCCTCTTTAACAATTTTGGCCTGTTCTACTTTGGCAGGATCACTGCTTGCGCCAATTACCGTTTGGGCAGCCCAATAAAGGGAGCCGAAGCTCGTATCGGAAAGGCTCTCAAGATCCTTGGCATATTGTTTCGCAACAGCCTTCATCTTTGTGCCATCATTCAGTAGATATACCAGCTTTGCGGCACCATATTTCTCAAGTTCGACGTTCATATCCAAAACGCCGCTATTGCGACCCATCTGAGCTTTCAAGTCATCGATTGCTTCTGCCGCAGCTCCTGTGATTTCTACTTTCGCAGTTCCAAATGTAATTCCATTGACACGCATATCGTATAGCGCATCAAAGTATTTCTCCAGCAGAGTTGCCACACCGGATTCATGGTCCAGTGTCTCGATGTTCTGTAATCCCTTTGCCAGCATATAGGGCGCATTCAGCAGCAGAGACTGGGTAGCCTCGTCAATCTCCACTATCGCCGTGTAGTCGACCTCTACGCTATAGGTATTACCGGCATAGCTGAAAGACCCCGTATAACCGGAGCTTCCCTTTGTCAGCGCCACCGTTTCGGTAGCGGAACCGTCCTCCGGCACGATACGCGCACCGACCGGCTCCCATGTGTATCCGTCCTTGGTGGCACTCTTTATGGTGATGGTCTTTGCCGCCTCATCAACTGCGATCAGATCATCGCCCTCTGACGGTGCGGTATAGGTAATGCTGCCGCCGGTCAGATAACCGGATTTCAGCACAGCCTGTTCCGCTGCGGTCAGCTTGGCACTGTAGGCGTCTGCCACCAGTTCGCCTACCGTTACCGTTTGTTTGTTGCCGGCAGGCACTTCTGTGTCAATTGCCACGGCAAAGCAGTTAACGGATCCGCTGAGAACCGTTACTACCGCCAGCAGCATCGCCAAAAAGCGCTTTGATGCCGGTACATTCCCTTTCATACAACCTCACTCCATTCTAAAAAAGTCCTTTTCAAAAATATGCGCATCGGTGTCATAGTTGCTCAAGCACTGAATACATATGGGCAATTTGTCCATTTTCCCACTCTCTCTTTTGAATGCTTTTACCACATTCTTCTCCGCAGAATCGGCTAAAACAAACACTTCACCCATGGTACATATTTTTCTATATAAGAATACAACATCGCCTTTTAATTGCAACCTTTTTTTGCATATTTCTATGCCAAAATCATTCGGTTTTTTCCTGCAATTTATGAGAAATCTATAAAATTATGGCATTCTCTGTTAAGCGGCCTCTTCCTATTAAATGTTACCTTTATCGCTGCCTCCGGTCGCATATCCTCTAAAAAAACGGGGTCGCCTCCTCTCGGATCACGATCCCGTTTTCACTTGACACTATCTTGCTGTTCTGATTTATACCGTCTCATTTCTGCCGGCTCTCTGTCCTGCCAGCAGCGCCACCACACTGGTAAATAAAACATATCCCAGTCCGATGTTCCAGTTGGGGGTCAGGTCATACAGCCACCCCACCACCATCGGTCCGGTCGCTGCCAACGCATACCCTGCCGACTGTGCAAAGCCGGAAAGCCGCGCAGCATCTACCGCATTTTTGGCTCGGAAGCCCATCAGCGCCAGCCCCATGCTGAATGCACAGCCGTTGGCAAGCCCCAGAATAACGGTCGCCGTCACCTGCGCCGCCGCAGCGGTGGAGGACATCAGCGTAATAATGCCGATGATATTCAGAACAGAACCAAGCAGCAGCCAGCCGCGCTGGTCCTGCCGCCTGCCCGCCAGCGTCGGCACCACCAAGGAGGGAATCAGGCTTACCATCTGATACAGCGCGGTGACAATGCCCGCTGTACCGCTCTCCATGCCGGAGGATTGCAAAATCGTCGGCAGCCAACCGATGATCGCATAAAAAATAAGAGAATTGATGCCGAAATACAGCATCACACACCATGCCAGCCCGCTTTTCCAAATGGGCTTTTCCGGTGCCGCCGCTTCCGGCTGTTCTGTTGCTTCCAGCCGCAGAGAAGCATTCTTTCTCCATACAATCAGCGTGATCACAACCGCTGCGCCCCACACCAGCAAAGCACCGCGCCAGCTCAGTCCTGCATTGGCAAGCGGGACATTTAATGCCAGTGCCAAAGCAGCGGCCGCCACCATCGCCACCGTAAAAAAAGCCGTGACCTGTCCTACACGGGTGGGATATTCCGCCTTCACCACGGCAGGCAGCAGCACATTTCCCAATGCAGTACCGATGCCGACAATAGCGGTACCGATGTACAGCCCCGCTACACCCGCTATGCTTCTCAGCACGGTACCCAGCAATATCAGGCACAAGCCGATGGAAATAGTATGCCCCTCTCCCCAGCGGCGCCCCAATCCTCCCGCCAGTGAGCTGACCGCTGCGAAAGCGATAAGCGGCAGCGTGGTCAGCAGTCCGGAGGCACTGCCGGAAAGTCCCAGACTCTCGGTGATCTCCGGCAGCAGCGGTCCCACACCGGTAATAATAATCCGCAGGCAGAATGCCACCAATATGACACTCAGCATCATGGTTTGATTCGGTTTGACTTCGGCTTTCATAAACAAATCCTCATCTCATTCTACTCCTATCGTTTTTCTTTATCGCAGTGGTGCTGCCAATAGAGCAGGTTCACCAGTCCGCCGATCAGAATAATCGTTCCCATCAGGTGCAGCCACAACATCAGTATGATCAAAGATGCCAGAGACCCATATACCAGCGTATATCGAGCCGAAGCGCTGATCATCGTGGAAAAAACAATGCTGACTACCAAAATGGCAAGCCCGCCGACCACTGCGCCCGGCAGCACCGGCAATGCAGGACGGTTCACCGGTGTCACGCTGCGGTACAACAGCAGCAACAGCAGCATAATGATTCCGGTCAGCAGGACAAATCTCAGCCATGTCCAGCTTGCCAGCATATCACCCACATGAAACCATCGATCCAAAAGGTCGATGAACCAGTCGCCGGTCGCCACCACCACAACCGAAAGGTAAATCCCCACAAGAAATACCGCCGAGTACAAAAAGCTCATTGCTGTGTGCAGCAGTCCCTTGTAGCGTGGTTCCCCGTACAGATCTCCCATTGTCACCATAATCGTCCCAAAAGCGCCAGATGCCGCCGTCAGCAGCAGAATAATCCCTGCCCACAGCATCGCCTGAGAGTAATTATCGTGGATATAGCCGAAAAAGGTGACCAGAGTTTCCGTCACCTGCCGGGGGATCACCTCGCTGAGCAGCTCCAGCAGCTCCTGTGTATCAACACTGGTACGACCGATAATGCTGGCAACGCAGATGAGCAGTGGGAAAAAGCTCAGCATCAGGTAATAGGCGAATGCCGCCGCACTTCGTCCCATGCGCCGGCTGCCATATAGGTCTATAATGTAAAAGACCTTTGTTAAAAACGGGCTTTTATCAATAATCTTCTGCAAAAATGACGGCATGGTTCTCCCTCCTTTCTCCGGTTTTCTGCCCGCCGCAGGTCAAATCGCCGTCCCGCTCGTCGGGCTTCGCCCGACGCCCGCCTTGCAGGCGGGTACGGCGCCCCCTGCGGTCAATTTCAAATGATCTCTTTCCTGCCCGATATGCTTTTCACGCTATGCCAAACAGCCGCTTGGCATTTCGGCAGGTCATTTCTACGATTTCCTCCGCCGCACACCCGCGGATCTCTGCCAGCCGCTCCGCCACACGGGGCAGCATGCTGCTGTCGCAGCGCTTGCCGCGGTACGGCTCCGGCGCCATGTAGGGGCAGTCGGTCTCTATCAGCAGCCGGTCGTCCGGTACCGCTGCCGCTGCCTGCGGTGCCTTGCGGGCATTCTTAAAAGTGACCGCACCGGTAAAGCCCATGTACATTCCCAGTGCCGCTGCTTCCCTTGCCATCTCCGCACTGCCGGAAAAGCAATGCAGTACCCCTTGGGGACGCAGCTCCCGCAGCACCTCTAATGTATCGGCGTGCGCCTCTCTATCATGGATAATGACCGGCAGCCCCAGCTCCTTTGCCAGCAGCACCTGCCGCCGGAACAGCTCCTGCTGCCGCTCTTTCGGCGGGTTTTCTGCCCAGTAATAGTCCAGTCCGATCTCCCCGACGGCACGGCACTTGGGGTGTGCCGCCAGTTCCTTCAATTCCGTCAGCCAGTCCTCCGGGGCGTCCCCCGCCTGCTCCGGGTGGATCCCGGCGGCAAAGTACACAAAGTCATACCGCTCCGCCAACATGCACGCAGCACGGCTTGTCGGCAGGTCGGCGCCTATCGTCATAATATATTCCACACCCTCGCGGTGAATTCGCTCCAGCAGCTCGTCGCGGTCTGCATCAAACCGCTCGTCGTCATAGTGGGCGTGGGAATCAAATATCCCGTTCATGGCTTCTCCTTTGGGAAAAAACGGGGCCGGCGGCAACGCTGTTGTCCCGACCCCGCAATTTGTATCTTCTGTTCAAAAGTGCATCAGCACAGCTTTGCACCGGCAGGAATCGCATCGTCCAGCATCAAAAGATGCAGGCTCTCCCCCTGCTCGGCAGAGATCAGCATGCCGTTGGATTCCCGTCCCATCATCTTGCGGGGCGCCAGATTGGTGCATGCCACCACCGTCTTGCCCACCAGCTCCTCCGGCTTATAGTACTTTGCAATGCCGGAAAGAATCTGACGGTCCTTGCCGGAGCCGTCGTTCAGCGTAACGCACAGCAGCTTGTCGCTCTTTTCCACCTTTTCGCACGCCAGCACCTTGCAGACGGTCATCTCCACCTTTTCAAAATCGGGGAACGCAATCTGCGCCTTGGCGGGAGCGGTCTCGGCAGGCTTCTCCTCCTGGGGTGCGGCAGCCGCCTCCAGCTCCGCCAGCTCCTTTTCCATATCAATGCGGGGGAACAGTACCGGACCCTTCTGCACCGTTACGGCAGCGTGCAGCCCACCGAATCTTGCGGCGGAAGCCCAGTCGCGCTCACCCTCACCGGCGCCGCACTGGTCAAGGATCTTCTCGGCAGAGGATGGCATATAGGGCTTCAGCAGGATCCCCGCCAACCGGATACTCTCCAGCAGGTTATACATCACCGTGGCAAGGCGGGCGCGCTTGCTCTCGTCCTTTGCCAGCACCCACGGGGCGTTTTCATCAATGTATTTGTTGGCGCGGGAAACCAGGCGGAATATCTCCGCCAATCCATTTTGGAATGCAAACGCCTCCATCTGCTTTTCGTAATTATCACGCAGTTCATTGCCGATGGCTACCAGCTCGTCATCGGCGGGGGAAGCCTCCCGTTCAACGGGCAGCGTGCCGCCAAAGTACTTCTCTGCCATTGCCACGGTACGGCTGACGAGGTTGCCCAGATCATTGGCAAGGTCGGTATTGATGGTGCTGATGAGCAGCTCATTGCTGAATACGCCGTCGGAGCCAAAGGGGAAGCTGCGCATCAGGAAAAAGCGGATCGCATCTACGCCGTAGCGCCGGCACAGCACCACGGGGTCTACCACATTGCCCTTGGATTTGCTCATCTTGCCGCCCTCCAGCAGCAGCCAGCCGTGACCGTACACCCGCTTCGGCAGCGGCAGATCCATTGCCATCAGCATAGCCGGCCAAATGATGGAGTGGAACCGCACGATCTCCTTGCCGACAAAGTGCACATCGGCAGGCCAGTATTTCTCCACATCGTGGTACTTGTCGTTTTTGTAGCCCAGCGCCGTCATGTAGTTGAACAAAGCGTCCACCCAGACATAAACCACGTGCTTGGGATCAAAATCCACCGGAACGCCCCAGGTAAAGCTGGTACGGGAAACACACAGATCCTGCAAGCCCTGATTGATAAAGGCCTTCATCTCATTCACGCGGGAAGCCGGCGTCAGGAATTCGGGGTGCTCGTCATACAGCTTCAGCAGCCGGTCGGCATACTTGGAAAGCCGGAAAAAGTATGCCTCCTCTTCAGCATCTACCACAGGGCGTCCGCAGTCGGGGCAGCAGCCGTCCTTCAGCTGGCTCTCGGTCCAGAAGCTCTCGCAGGGGGTGCAGTATTTTCCTTTATAGGTGCCCTTATAAATATCTCCGCGGTCGTAAAGCTCACGGAAGATCTTCTGGATCGACTCTACATGGTAGTCGTCGGTGGTGCGGATAAAGCGGTCATAGCTGATGTCCATCAGCTTCCACAGCGACTTAAAGCCGCCTTCCCCCTCTACGATCTTATCCACATATTGCTGCGGGGTCACGCCGGCAGCCTTTGCCTTGTCCTCGATCTTCTGTCCGTGCTCGTCTGCGCCGGTCAGGAACATCACATCGTAGCCCTGCATCCGTTTGTAACGTGCCATGCAGTCGGTAGCAACGGTGCAGTAGCTGTGCCCGATGTGCAGCTTATCCGATGGATAGTAGATGGGTGTGGTGATATAAAACTTTTTCCGTTCCATTTTATTACCTCCTGCGCAAATGAGCGCAATTTTTCATCATCAGTAAATTATACCACGCTTCGCCGTCAAAGCAAAGGATTTTTGCGCATACAGCTCCAAAAGTCCGAAAATATCGCTGTATTTCGTTGGATCGGGGCGTGGCTTTCCCTTGTATACGTTCTTCCCGATAAGCAGAGACCCGCCGCAGCCTGAAAAACTGCAGCGGGTCCTTAAAGCCTTTATCTCTTTTTCTGAAATCAAAACTCCGCGAAGCCCGTAGTACGGGGGAAGGGCAGGACATCACGGATATTGGCAATGCCGGTAACATACATAATAAGGCGCTCAAAGCCCAGACCGAAGCCCGCATGCCGCGCTCCGCCAAAACGGCGCAGGTCAAGGTACCACCAGTAGTCCTCCTCATTGAGACCCAGCTCATGGATACGGTCAAGCAGGATATCCAAGCGCTCCTCACGCTGGCTGCCGCCGATGATCTCGCCGATGCCGGGCACCAGCAGATCCACCGCCGCAACGGTCTTGCCGTCATCATTCAGGCGCATATAAAATGCCTTGATCTCCTTGGGGTAGTTGGTGACAAAGACCGGCTTTTCAAAGATCTTTTCAGTCAGGTAGCGCTCGTGCTCGGTTTGCAGATCCATGCCCCAGCTGACGGGGTATTCAAAGGGAACGTCTGCCTTTTGCAGGCGCTCGACTGCCTCAGTATAGCTGCATACGGCAAAGTCGCTGTTCACTACATGATTCAGGCGCTCCAAAAGCCCCTTATCCACAAAGCTGTTGAAGAATTCCAGTTCTTTGGGGCACTGCTCCATCACATAACGCAGCACATACTTAATCATGTCCTCCGCCAGCGCCATATTGTCCTCCAGGTCGGCAAAAACAATCTCCGGCTCGATCATCCAAAACTCAGCGGCATGGCGTCCGGTGTAGGACTTCTCGGCACGGAAGGTAGGACCGAAGGTGTAAATCTTACCGAATGCCATCGCCATGCACTCGCCCTCCAGCTGCCCGCTGACGGTAAGGTTGGTGGCTTTGCCGAAGAAATCCTGCGTATAGTCGATCTTTCCGTCCTCGGTCATGGGGGGATCGGCAGGGTCAATGGTGGTCACACGGAACATTTCGCCCGCGCCCTCGCAGTCGCTGCCGGTAATAAGCGGCGTATGCGCATAAACAAAGCCGCGCTCGGTAAAGAACTTGTGGATCCCCTGTGCCGCAACGGAACGCACGCGGAAGGCCGCGCTGAAGGTATTGGTGCGAGGGCGCAGATGCTGGATCGTCCGCAAGAACTCCATGCTGTGGCGTTTTTTCTGCAGGGGATAATCGGGGGTGGAGGCACCCTCCACGGTGATCTCCTCGGCATGGATCTCAAAGGGCTGCTTCGCCTCGGGGGTCAGCAGCAGCCGACCTGTAACGATAAGCGCCGCGCCGACATTCTGTCGGGAGATCTCATCGAAGTTTGCCAGTTTATTTTCCTCAAACACCACCTGCAGATTGCTGAAATAGCTGCCGTCGTTCAGCTCGATAAAGCCGAGGGCTTTGCCGGAGCGCAGAGTGCGCACCCAGCCACAGACCGTCACCGGCTCCGCAGTATAGCGGGCAGGCTCCGCAAACAGTGCATTGATCTCTACTCGTTTCATGGGACTTCCTTCCTTTTTTCCGAAAGTGATTTATAATATTATAGTACGCCCAGGGCGCTCGTGCAATCCTTTCTTTACCTACAGTGCAAAAATTGTGTTCTGCCGCAACTTTTTTGTAAAAAAGGGGTTGCTTTTGCGCCGGTGATACGGTATAATGAATTCTCGTCAGGGCTTTACTTGACCGTCCTGATCACGACATGGAGATGTCGCCTAGTTGGTCGAGGGCGCACGACTGGAAATCGTGTAACCGTCAAAAGCGGTTCGAGAGTTCGAATCTCTCCATCTCCGCCAAAGAAAAACCCGCAGAAATGCGGGTTTTTCTTTTGTTTATGCGAGTTTTCGGCATTTTCGGTCTTTGTGTTTGTTGCTCATTTTTTGCAGCTTTTGCGATTAAAGTACACAGAAAACACGCAGGAGAATAGAGGAAAATGCCCCCGGCGGAATTACTCCGCCTTGGGCATATGGTTGTCCAGATAGTCGATGATATCCCGGAACAGCTCCTCTTTCATCGATTCATTGTGGACCTCGTGGCGGGCACCGTGGTACAGGGTAATGGTAACGTCCTTTAAGCCCTGCGCCTTCAGCCCCTCATAGACCTCGGTAACCCCCTTGCCACAGCCGCCTACGGCGTCTTCATCGCCGGCGTACAGCCAAACGGGAAGCTCCTTGGGAATGGCGGCATACCAGTCGGGACGGTTGCAGCGGTCAACCAGCTGCAGCAGCTCGCCAAAGCCGCTGTTGGTAAAGATAAAGCTGCACCACGGGTCTTTTATATATTTGCGGCAGACTGCCTCATCATGGCAGATCCAGTCCACCGGCGTTTTTTGCTCGGTTTTCTTGTTATTATTGCCGGTGGTCAGCATATACAGCAGCTTGGAGGTGCCTTTTTTACCGCCGAACAGCGTAACCAATGCCACCAGCGCCTTGCCGGGCCCTGCGGCGGGGGTCCTGCCGGCAGTACCGCTGATCAGCAATGCCTGCAGATTTTTTCCGTAACGGGCGGCATACAGCCGCGCTACAAAGGAGCCCATGCTGTGTCCCAGCAGGAAATACGGCAGATCGGGGAACCGCTCGCTCATGGCACGGCGTTCCACCTCCTGATCCTCCACGAGGTTATTCCATGCGCCCTTTTCGCCGAAATAGCCCAGACCGCCTTCATTCATTTCGGCAGTGGAGCCATGGCCGAGATGGTCAATGCCGCAGACGGCATAGCCTGCGTCGGTCAGGTACTGTGCCATCTCCTCATATCGCAGGATATACTCGCACATACCATGGCAGATCTGCACTACGGCACGCGGCTCGCCCTCCGGCAGGAACAGAAAGCCCGCGAGCTTGCTGCTGCCGTCGCTGGAGTTCAGGGTAAAGGTTTCCTTTCTCATGTCTCAATGCTCCTCCTTAGCTTTATGTCGCTTAAACCAGTGCGCGGTCTACGGCAGTAACCTCCTGCATTTCACCGGCGGCATCTACCGTGTAAAAGGTCAGATACTCAAAGCGTGTCCACAGACGGGGCAGCAGGTCGCTGTCTCCGCCGGGCATACCGGTCACCACATAGTGGGGCAGCTCCTCGGCTAAGGTCTGTATCAGACTGCGCTCAGGATCCTCGCTGTAATGCACCGCCATGCGGGCGCCTGCATCACGGCTGGTCTGGTACAGGTGCTCTATGGCAGCGGGGTCTGGTATGCTGCCAAACCGTGCAATATTCTGCACCTCCAATACGCACCCGTAGGCATCGGCAAGGCGGCGCCCTGCCATGATCAAACGGTCACAGCTTAACTGATCCGTCACCAGCACCAGCACGGTGGGATACAGCTTTTGCGGCTTGCGGGAAGTCATCAACGGCGTCAACGCTCCTTTTTATTCACCCTCCCCCGATAAGCACCCAAGCACCTTTTCTGCGGGCGTGTCCCCTCCAAAGCGCTGCGGACTTTTTCACAGCAAAAGTCATTTGTGTCCTTACCGGGCGAAGCTGTTTCTCTATATATTGATTATAACAAATCTGACCGAAAAAAGAAACGAAAGCGCAAAATCTTCACGAAATGTTTTCAAATTTTGTTTGGCATCGCCGTCTGCCCGTCGTAAAGTCCTGGGGGACAGACCACCAGCAGCGTCCAAAGCCGAAATTTCGATAAAAAGTTGACGAACGCCGTAAAAAGGGGTATCATAAATAAAAGCGGCGTAAAGAAAACACCCTTTGCACCGAGAGTATTATGAGGTGAGCGAGCATGAATGAAAAAACAGTTTCCATATCGGTAATCCGGCGTCTGCCGCGGTATTACCGCTATCTGGGAATGCTGCTTCACAGCGGTGTTACCCGCATTTCCTCCAAGGAATTGGCAGCGCAGATGAAAGTCACCGCCAGTCAGATCCGTCAGGATTTGAACTGCTTCGGCGGGTTTGGTCAGCAGGGCTACGGCTACAATGTGGAACTGCTGTATAAAGAGATCGGCAATATTCTGGGCGTAGAAAAAAAGATTCCTGCTATTCTGGTCGGCTGCGGCACCCGCGGTCACAGCCTGATCCGCGAGGACGACCTGTTCCGTGACCGCGGCTTTGAGCTGATCGGTGCATTTGATCAATCTCCTGAGAAAATCGGGCAGGTGCTGCCCAATGGTCTTACGGTGCTGGATATTGCCGATCTGCCGGAATTTTGCCGTCAGCGGGAGCCGCACATGGCGGTGGTCTGTATCCCCCGCGATGCCGCCGAGGAAATGGCGGATACTCTGGTGAATGCCGGTATCCGTTCCTTCTGGAACTTTTCCAGCTACGATTTTCGCTTAAAGTATGAGAATCTGCCCTCGGTCAATGTCCATTTGGGCGACAGCCTTCTCACCCTTTCCTATCTGGTGAATCACCCCAAGGGAGACTCCCCGGAGGAATAATTGATCCATAGAAAAGTCCCCTATCGCCGGGTGTCCGTAAAACAGTTAATCCTCCGTATGGCTTAGACCATGCGGAGGATTTGTTTATGTCTAATCTTCAAACTTGCTGGCGGCAAACGGTTTGTCAAAACCGTTTGCGGACGGCAAGTCCACAGGGGATAGCCGCTTTAGCGGCGCAAGGGGGTGTAGCCACCTTGACGGAACGAAGTGACGAAACATTCTCGGTCGGGCAGTTTTCTTCTGCTGACTGGGAATGAAGCTCCGCAGGACGCACATACTCCCGATAGGAGAGTATAGAAGTGCGCCCTTTAGTTCCTAAAGGGATTTTATCAGTTCGCCAAACTGGAATTTGAAAACCACAATTTTATAAGTGGTTACTACCCTGCATAGGGCGTTAATAAAAACCTCCGAAGCGCTTGAAAACAAAGGGTTTATCTCAATGTGTTCGCCTTATCCCTTTATACGATTTCACACCGTTTCACCCTTGCTCCAACACCTTATAAGGGCAAAAGCAAGGGCAAGAAAAACCGACAACACGATATAACAAGGTGTGGCAATCGGGAAACTGTGACATATGTGCGAATATATTATACTGGAGGTTTTCAAGATGGACAAGTACATTTATGACAAGCGCAACGGGCTTTGGTATGAATTGCAAGGCGATTACTATATCCCTTGCTTGGAGTTACCCGCCGAAAAAGAAGAACGGCATATCGGTGTATGGGGGCAACGGCACCGACGCTATCTCAAAGCCAATCGCAGGGCGCTGTATACCTCTCTGCTCACCAGCGGCAAACTGAACAGTTACCTTGCCGACATTGACCGGCAAGCAGAGGAAATGTTCTCTCGGCTGGTAAAACAGCTTTCCGAAAAAGAGGGAGTGACGGAAACGCTCAAAGCGGAAAACCAAATGCTGTGGGTACAGAAAATGAACAACCTGCGAAACGCTGCTATGGAAATCGTATTAAACGAGCTTATTTACCGCTAAAATTGCACAAGAAAGGTCGCCGTCAACATACGGCGGCTTTTCTTATTTCGGGTGTAATCTGAAGATCTCATTACACATTTTACAGGAGCAATCCAGCCGTTTGATACACAGTAGTAGATTATTTTGAACTTATATGGTATAATTAGCCTTGAAATCAAAGTGGCGGGGTGAATTATGGGATTGTTTGATATTTTCAAAAAGGAAAATAAAGAGAATAAGAAAGCAATTTTTATCAGTAATGCAGGTGGAATGATTATCACTAAGTCTTTGTTAGAGGGAAAATCCAAACTAAAATGGATATTCCGTGAAAATAGTACCAATGCGGCTGATAATGGTTGGCGAGCCATCGGTGATACGGACACGCAAGAATATATTAATAACAGCAAAAATATGACAGTTGTGGACTTTAATACCTTCGCAAATATTGAACCCGCTATTCTTGCTATATACAATCTTCCCGTAGGAACTGATTTGGAATTTCACATTGAAAATGGTAAAAGGTATTTTGTTGATACACAATCGGGTAAGGTGATTGGGTAAGGGGCATCCTTATTTTAATTTTAAGCAATAGTTTCGGTCCACGAAGGGGGCTGCGGATATGGGATTTGACTTAGCGCATACGATCAGCTCGATTTCCAAGCTTGTATTGCGGGCTATGCGGGTATCGAATAAAAATGAGCTATCACCTATGAAAGCCGTAAACGGAAAGAATGTTATGACAAAATATACTTTTGAAGAAATAAAAACCTTGCTGTTAAAAAGCATAAACGAAGAACATATTGAGGCAGAGCTGCGCTTAGTATTCAAAGATAAACCCGATGAATATATGATTACTATTTATGATGGTATGTGTTCATTCCAAAGATGCGGAAATATTGAAAGGCAAGCTGTTGCCTACTATAAAACATTGGACGAGTTGTATACGGCTGAACAAGTTGATAATATCATTTTGGCGAGGGATTGGGACAGTATTACAGAGTTTGATTGCGTTGACTTTGAAATGTCGGGCTACTGGGAATAATTAGGGATTCACAATAGAAGCCAGCAACGAGAATAACAATGAGGATTTGAAATGGGCGAACTGACTATAAATGAAAAGCGGAAAATCATTCGGAGAGAATTCAAACAATTCAATCAGGAAAACGGATTTAGATTTGTCAGGCCCAATACACTTCTTCGGGAGCAAAAAGATATTCTGCAATATCTACAATTCAAGATAAAGGCGGGGTATATCAGCTGCGAAATCGTATCCCAGCCCCTATACATTCCGGCCTCGGTCTTCAGCCTCAACATATCCACCGGAATTCAGTTCTTAGGCAGGAAAACAAGATCGAACTGGGGAGCCTCTGGCAGAACGGCAGAGGAGTTTGCTTTGGATGTGCAGGATATGCTGCAGCTTATTGCCACAGGCGGACTACAGTGGTTTGAAGATATGGGCGTACCTGAGAATTTGATCAAAAACACATTGGATCAGAATTATAAACTGACGCAGGGCTACGCACCTGTGTTGAAGCTCAGAACAGTTGCCATGTCGCATCTGTATTTGGCGCATATAGCTGAGGGTATTTTATATATGGAAAAAACCATAGCTGAGTACAGCAAATATCCAAACAGCAGAATGGGCGTTGTCATAGTACCCGAATGTCAGGCATGGATCGATATGGCTAAAAACCACCCGGAAGAAATCCCCAACAAATTGAAATCCATCATTGCAGAAACACGAAATAATCTTCGTATTGGATGATAAAAAATACGCTCTCTAAAGGAGTCTGATGTAATATGCCTGATAACTATGCGACAGCCGTCTTATATAAAGCGGATATAGAGCGTGAATTGTATAATAGAGCCACTGGAGTGGATGCCGAAGATTATATTTTAGTGGATTCCTTATGTGCTGAATTGAGTAGATGTTTAGGAGTAGACTGTCGTTCTTTTCAGGATTTGCGATATAAGACTATCAAAAATGATGCCTGTATCCCGATTATTAGCAAGTATATACCTCAGTTCGCAAATATAGGGTTTGCCTTGGAATTAATAACACAGCAGTTTTGGAGAAAAGGCAACAAGGAGTGTTCAAATTTTTTGGAGCGATGGACATTAGAGCTAAAAGCCAACGGAAGATTATCAAAAGCTGAAAATGCGCTCGATAACGCTTTTGTTAAAATACAGGACAAGAGCAAACAAGATTTTTTCATCGGTTTAATTTGTGAAAAGGACGCTTTTCCTTTTACGATGGAAATGCTCGGCAGATGGAAGAGTGAAGCCGCTTTGCCTGTCATAATCGAAAGGCTGGAAGTTGATACAATTAAAACATCTGCTATCACAGCTCTTGGTAAATATAAACATCGGTGTACAAGGGGTACAAACAAGATAAAATAGAAATGAGGGGCGATAGAGCGGAAATGTCAGATTTTCCACTCTATCTGAACACGGTC
>ERZ779852.567-NODE-567-length-39383-cov-6.731692_pt1 | contig 39383 bp, 39 predicted proteins | sample MGYA00511559_ERZ779852 | MGnify/ENA primary metagenome ERZ779852 (study PRJEB29588, sample SAMEA2157977) | human gut metagenome | biome: human gut; feature: human-associated habitat; material: faeces | place: Denmark | collected 2008/2010 ...
TTAAAGGAGCAGATTTTATCTTTTTTATTAATTTATTCATTATTCATTAGTTTAAAAGATAATATATTCTGTATTTGAGTAAGACTATATATCTCATTATTGTTATTATGCATTTTGGTAACCATATAATTTATTGAATGATTAAATATATCAATAACTTTTTTCTCAGGTATTTTAATCTCATAATTCATTAAATTATTAATATCAACCCGTTGCCTTCCTGAAGAGCCTGCCATACACGATTCTGCAAAACTTCTAAAGTCTTGATATTTTGCTATAATATATGAAAAAAAAGGGTGTAAGCCATGTTTAGCTCGCATTACAATAAATTCAGTAGATCCCCATCCAACTTGTCCTTCCTCAAGAAAATCCACATAAGCTGTTTTTCCATTTTCTAAGCAAGGAGTAATGCGAGCTAATAATGCATCTCCATTTATAAATTTTGTCCCAGACATAAATTCTCTGTCACGCCAAGTTATGGGACAATAGGTAGAAGTGTTCAGATTTGACATTTCTAAAAACGGAGATTTGTTTCCTTTTGATAATTTCCTATGTGGATTAAAATCTATTAGATCTGCAATTATTCCATCTTCCCATTCCTCCTTTGCATCCTCAATAAACCATTTTCTAAATAATGTCTCTGCCATTGCTTCAAGAGTTTTATTTTCTTGATAAAGCAAATCTATTTTATCATCTAAAGAACTCAAAATAGAAGCTATACGTTTTTGTTCTTTTAATGGAGGTATTTCTATTTTTATATTTTCAAAGTCTCTTTTATTTACAATAGGACCAGCCGTACCATCTCCTCCCATAACTCTTAATACATCATAAGAGTTTATTAATGTATAATACAAAAAATGAGGATCTACCGATTCATTGGGGATAATAGAATTTATTTGCTGATTAGTAATACAGGGATCTTTTGTTATTACAACTTTTCCCATATCTGAACCTATACATGTGACAAGAACAGAGTATGGGGGTAATATTTTATTCGCTAAACGTTTTACCCCGATATCAGAAAGTTTCCGTTCACTCCCATCCACATACTTTCTATAATTTCTATAATCAGTTGGAGTTACAAAAAACATATCACCTCCCCAATCTTCAGGATTTTTTAAACTTGGTGTTTTACCTGTAACAACAGTTCCGAGTTCTCCTAATTTATATTCTTTCCATTCTCCCATACCCATTAAAATATTATACAGAGTATTCTTTAATGTTACTATAATGATAAAAATCAGACATTATGAAATAGTTACACCTCATTTTTAATTTACTCAAGCAATAAATTTGCTTTTTTAAGTTCGTCTTTCACTCGCTCCTTCCAAATATCCAAGAATAAGGTGTACCATTCTTTCTCTGCTTTTTTCTGAACATCAGACATGTTACAATTCTTATCAATATTTTTCTCTGTAAGTTGCTTGATACATTCTGTGCCTTGTTCTAAAATCATATAGGGCAATTTTACATTTAAAACATTATTAATATAATTGATGGCAAATCCTGATAAGACTATTCCCTCTCCAGAACATGACAGTTCATTTTTCATTTGACGAATTTGAGCCGCAATATTAGTCCATCCCATTGTCGCTATTAAACGAAATACAATAGGAGTCGCATTTGCATCTCTTTGAATAGCATTAAAAGCATCCTGTGGATTTGGATATAGACTTGTATCTACATTATATAAATCATTCATGATTCTCACTATCTTTATGCGTCTTTATTTATCAGTTTATTAATCATCATCTTTATATCTTCTGGTACCCTCTTTTCATCTATTGCATCAAGATGAAATCCATGATAAGTGTTCTCACTTTCACGCTTGAACTCTATATACTGGTTGTGTGTCTGGTCGAAAAAGTAAAGGACCCGCAAATCTGTACCAATGGCTTTCAGAAGCATATTCTTTGCTTCTTCTTTATTACACATCAATACTGATACTTTTTCTCCCTTATTACCCGGATGTGCTCCTTTACCATTTTCCCCATGTTTGGGATTTAAATTGAATATTCGTTGAGGTTTACGGTTGGTTTCATACCATTTTGAAACAGATTTAAAGTCAGCTTTACTTACCTCAAATTCCAGCTCAGTCTGATTGCGTTTAACCTGAATTGTTTTTACCGAATCAGAAAAAGCCTTTTGATTTACTAAAAGAAATACGCTTCCATCCGTAGAAACGAGCTTTCGTTCTGCCATCTCACACAATGTATCATCCTTGATCGGCAAGCCATGATACAGATAACTTTCGGTATCCTTCTGCACTTTCTGAGTTCGCCAGTTCTCTCCCCATTTACTCATAACCATACGCATACGAGTCTTGATATTGGGATAACATTCTTCCATCGCTTCTACAGGATACAGAAATGCCGATACATTGTCTGCATCATAATAGCCCTCATAATTCTCGTTTGCTATAAATCTGCATATACCGTCAATACTTTCTATCACTTCTAAGATTTCAGCTACAGTCATGACACTTTTCAGCCTGATATAGTCAGGTTGTCCTTCAGCTTCCTCATATCTTGGCAGCAATAGAAATAATTCACTGTGCTCCATATCAAAATCCAGTTAAGGTTCGCAGATCAATATCTATCTGGTCAAAAAATCCTTTAGGAGGACGAGTTATATGCCCTGTTCCCGAAATTTGCAACTGATGTGACAAAGCTGTATGTCCATGCTCTTCTCTTTCGAAATAGTATATGGAAAGCAGGTCAGGAGTAATCCATTTCTTGTTTACAGCCACCAAACTACCGTTTATGATGTGGTCGCTATGCGATTCTATGATAATTTGCACACCATGGGCTACCGCTTTTGAAATCAGCTCCATTAACACCGCCTGTCCTTTGGGATGCAAATGTGCTTCCGGGTTTTCAATCAAGATAATAGCATCTTTATCCGCACTCAACACGGCTATCAGGATAGGCAATACATACGTAATACCAAAACCGGTATTCAGGGCTGTTATATCTTCTGTAATGGTATTTTCGTCACGGTTGAATTTATATTTCAATTTAAAATCTTCCCCCGAAGGCTCAATATTGATTTTGATATTAGGCGAGACCAAACGTAGCCACCGTTCCACTTGCACTGCAAGCCGATAATCGGGAGTAATATCCTCTTTATCGATAATTGCAAGTTCTTCTATAGGAATATTGAGATTCTTATACTGTTCCAGAAAATGTACTGCATATTCGCACTGCCCCATGATTTTAGAAATCTGCTTCTTGGTTACTACCAGAGAGGTATCGCGATTATAACTCTTTTGCGGGCCAAAACGGAAAGCACTCAGGTATTGGAATTTCTCATTAAATAAAGAATATTTTGACAATACGGCTTTAGATGTTTCATTCCCTTCCATTCCAGGCAACATCGTATCCATAATATTGTCGGGATATTCAAAAGAGAAATTCAAATCGTCTTGCTCGGCAAACTTCATGTTAATATTCAAGGTGTGTTCCGTTGAAGCCTGACAAGCCAATTCACCTGATATTCCAGCATCGCACAAATCACCTTTCAGGTTCAAACCTGAATCCAGGTCATTCATCATAAAAGACTGACGCAACAATATTAGCGACTGTATTACCGTGGATTTTCCCATACCATTCATACCTGTAAGGATCGTCAGTCCGTTCAGTTCCAGATCTGTATGGTTATGAAGCTTTAAATTATTTATGCTCAAATGGGTTATCATAGGCTTATTATTTTTTTTATTAGTGATTTTACCATCGTAAAACGTTGTTCTACGTTGTATCTCTTTCCTGTACCGGTTGTTATGGAAAAATCGAATTTTTTATCATTAAACAAACGAATCATTCCGGTTTTGAAGGCTTCAGTATTTTTTAGCAAAAGTGTTCTTTCCTCATCGCTAAGCCAAGCGATATTTACACTCAATGTATCATACACCGCTTTGGATATGGGTTTCCTTCTGTCTTCCTGCTTATATCGCTTACGAAATGTATCTTTTTTGAATATCTCATAACAGCACTTCATCGCCTTGTCAAAAGAGACACGTATGTCATTCCTTTGCTCAGAAGTCATTTTGTTCAATTCCCCCATCTTATCATTCAAGAACATGTCCAAGTCGCCCATATAGTCCTGATAGCCAATAAAGAATGCTATAAATCTATTTACAAAATCCCGGTCTTGCATTCGTTTGCTTTCCACAGAATAATTGGTAGCCTTTTTAAAAGACTCCATATCGGCCAGTTCCTTTATAAATATCGCCGCAGGCCCCTGATTCAATGCATGACGCATTTCTTGTGGAGTTAAAGGTACTCCCGCGGTATTCACTCGTTGGAATATAATGTACTTCACATCCAGCGGAGTACCTTTACGCAATGTATTCATCGTGATTTTAAGCGACTTAATACGTTTCACTTCAGGCCGTGCTAATTGTGAGAAAGTAAATCCGTCAAAATTTTTCAAGAATTGAAGCCCCTCCAGTTTCAAAGGGTTCTCCTTCTCCAATACAAAATCCCTTATCGCGCAAATTCGCTGTAACCCATCTATGATGGAAAGTTTTTGGCTCACAGGGTCTTCACTAAAATAGAATGAAGGCAAAGGAAGTCCCAGCAGGATAGATTCTATCAGTCTGCTCTTTTTCACGTTATCCCACACGTCAGTCACACGCTGAAAATCAGGCTGCAAATCTATCTCGTCGTTTTCCAACTGGTCTATCAGTGAGCCTAAATTCACAGTCGATATATCCACATCAATCTCGTTAGGATTAAATGGTTTGGTTATTGCTTCCGCAGATTTTCCTCCATAGAGATCCTCTTTGTCGATTCTTTGCTCATCCGATATTTTGATATTTTCTGTACTCATAAAAACTCATTTAATTTTTGCCAGATTCTCCAATATAAGTTTATTCAACCGTTCTTCTTCCTTCAACTGTGCTTCAAACTCCGCTTTCAGTGCAGTAAATCGTTCTTCAAAGTTGAAATCGTCTTCCTCTTCCGGCAAACCGACATAACGGCCTGGAGTCAATACGTAATCCAATTCAGCCACACGCGACACAGGAACTGATGCACAAAAGCCGGGTACATCCTGATAAGCTCCACCTTCATTTCGCCATTGATGATAAGTATCGGAAATCAACTTAATATCTTCCGGTGAGAACTCACGGGTACGACGGTTAATAAGGTGCCCCATATTACGTGCGTCAATAAACAGAATTTCTTGACTGCGCTCACGGAAAGAACCATAAGCACAGCGGCTTCTGCTCAGAAACCAAAGGGAAGCGGGAATCTGTGTATTCAAAAACAATTTTGCAGGAAGATTCACAATACAATCTACCAAGCCAGCATCTACAAGACTTTTCCGAATTTCTCCCTCTCCGCTATTTTTTGAGGTCAATGCACCTTTGGCCAAGACAAAGCCAGCCTGTCCTGCCGGAGCGAGATGATAAATAAAATGCTGTATCCAAGCAAAGTTTGCATTTCCAGCAGGCGGTACACCATACTTCCAGCGGCCATCACTACGCAAAAGGTCACCACTCCAGTCGCTATCATTAAATGGGGGATTTGCTATTACATAATCCACTTTCACATCACGGTGAACATCATTCAGGAAAGAACCCTCGGTATTCCATCTGACCTGAGATGCATCAATGCCTCGAATGGCCAGATTCATTTTGCAGAGTCGCCAGGTAGTCTGATTACTTTCCTGACCGAAGATGGATATATCATTTACGCGCCCTTGATGCTGTTCCACAAACTTCTCGCTTTGCACGAACATACCACCTGATCCGCAACAAGGGTCCAGCACACGTCCTTTGTATGGCTCCAGCATATTCACAAGCAATTCCACCACGCTGCGTGGAGTATAGAACTGTCCTCCTTTTTTCCCTTCTGCCAAGGCAAATTCACCTAAGAAATATTCAAACACATGTCCTAAAAGGTCAGCACTGTTAGTCGCAGCGTTCAATGTACTGTTACCTATCAGGTCGACAAGTTCTCCTAAGCTGGTCGGGTCTAAATTAGGACGAGCAAACACTTTTGGCAGTACGCCTTTCAAGGAAGGGTTATCCTTTTCAATCGCATCCATAGCCTCGTCAATCAATTTCCCGATTTTAGGGTCTTTGGCATTGGCCACCAACGTACTCCAGCGAGCTTCCGTAGGAACATAGAACACATTTTCTGCCTTGTATTCCTCACGATCTTCCGGGTCGGCTCCAAGATCTATTTCCTGCTTGAGTTTATTATATAAATCTTCGAATGAAACAGATATATATCGTAAAAAGATAAGTCCCAGAACTACATGCTTATATTCGGCAGCATCTATGTTTTTACGAAGTTTGTCCGCTGCTTTCCAAAGCTGTTTTTCCAAAGGTTCATCTGTTTTTTCTTTTTTCTTAGCCATAAGTTTTTATTTACTTCTATTAATCAAATCACGTCTGTCAATATTCAACAGTTCCGCTATTTTTGAAAGTGTTATCAAATCAGGTTGAGACACATTTGTACACCATTTAGAAACAGTAGACGGATCTTTTCCTAATTGCTCTGCCAACCATTTCCCTGTTTTTTTCTTTTCAACAAGTACAATTTTCAGTCGATTGATATCTTTCATGACTATCATTAAATTGAATTACACACAAAGATAATGATTGTTTTTATAATCAAAAAACAATCTATTTTTTCTTTTTTCTGAATGTTAACATTTTAGCATTGTCATAAATAGGATAAAAGATGGTTACCATTTTCATCGGTTTTAATCAATAGCCGTTGCATGGTGAACATCAGCCTCCTTCTTTCTTTGCCGGCCTCTGATTATGGAATATATTGATATTGTCTGATTTTGCCTTTTTCGATCTGGAATACCATCTCTGCTGTACCCAACCCGTCGCTTTCCACTGAGAAATGCAATTTCCCTTTCGCGCCCCTGTTGGCTTTTACAATGGCCAGATACAGCCCGTTAAAAGCCGGACGTGTTGTTTCCGGAAAAGGAATCAGACAGGTCGGATCTCCGTTATCGGTTGCCACAATTTTACCCGGCCCGTCCAGCGTTGCTTTAATCAGAGGCTCTGCGGTAGGTACTTCGTTTCCGTCCGCATCCAGTACGGAAACCCGTACAAAGATCAGATCCTCACCGTCAGACTTTAGTATTTTCTTGTCGGGAGTCAGTTTCAGTTTTACCGGAGCACCTGTTGTCTTTACCGACGCTTCTGCCCATACTTTTCCGTCTTTGTAAGCCACAGCCTTCAGTTCACCCGGTTCATACGGAACCTCATTCCAGCGGAAACGGTATTCAAATGCCTGCTTCTGCTTTTTCCCCAATGATTTGCCGTTCAAGAACAGTTCAACCTCGTCACCGGATGAATAGACGAAAACCGGGATATTCTCTCCTGTCTTGTTCTCAAAATTCCAATGCGGCAAAATATGCACCATCGGATAGTCAGGCATCCATCGGGATTGATATAAGTAATAGCGGTCTTTGGGGAATCCGGCGAGATCGACAATGCCAAAATAGCTGCTGCGCGAAGTCGGACGGTTCTCTTCTATCTTCTTCAGTTCCTCTTCCTGCTTTTTCAGTTCTTCTTTACTCAAGGCGGCTGCATGATTCAGCAGTACGGTCTTGTCGCTGTTAAACGGAGTCGGTTCTCCCAGATAGTCGAAGCCTGTCCATACGAATTCACCGCAAATGGCCGGATAGCGGTCGAGAGCCGCAAATTCCTGATCAGGCAATCCGCCCCATCCCGGTTCATTCAGGTCGTACGAAGAAACATGGAATTTGCGTGGAAAGTATTCTCCGCGGGAGCTCATGGTGGAGCTGCTTTCGCTGGAAAATCCGGACAGATGTTCGTGTCCTTCTTTGTTGAGGAATTCTCCGTAGAAATGAGGACCGCCATAAACACCGGCTGCATAGTTCATCCCATGTACATCAACCTGTAACTCTGTTCCGTTCATGGCAGACTTGCTGGGATAGGAAGCTCCGAAGGTTACCGGACGGGTCTTGTCAAAACGGTGTACCACGTCGGTCAGATAGCGGGCTATGCCCAGTTCAGGAGTGTATTGTTCGGAAACTTCATTACCGGTACTCCATAAAATGACAGAGGGATGATTTCTGTCCCGGCACACCAGTGCTTCCAGGTCTTTTACGTGCCATTCTTCAAACAGTGAACCGTAATCGCCTGGCTGTTTGCCCTTCTTCCAGCAGTCGAATGCTTCATCCATGACGAGAAATCCCATCTTGTCAGCCAGATCAAGCAGTTCCGGCGCCGGAATGTTGTGGGAAGTGCGCAGTGCGTTGCAGCCGAAACTTTTCAGAATTTTCAACTGCCGTTCCAGGGCAACTTTATTGACAGCTGTTCCCAGCGCTCCCAAATCGTGGTGATTACAGGTTCCCTGTATCTGTACCCGCTTCCCGTTCAGCAAGAAACCATTGTCGTGCGTAAAGCGGATTGTCCGGAATCCGAAAGGTACCTCATAAGTATCGACCTGTTTTTTCCCGTCAAATACGACAACTCTGGCCAGATAACGGTTTGTCTGTTCCAGGCTCCAGCGTCTGGGTTCAGATACCGTTACAGTCACGCTGTCTTCCAGCGTTCCATCGGCCGGCAAATTCAGGGATAAGGATTTGCACTTTGCGACTTCCGCCCCTACCCGGTCTTCTGCATCCAGTTCATATACAGACACCGCATAATGGCCTTTTACCGGATCCGGCAGGTGATTGCGCAGTTTTACTGAAATGACAGCCTTCGCTTCTTTATCCGAAATCTGGGGAGTGGTGACAAAAACGCCCCAGTGATCTACATGTACCTGTGATGTCTTTACCAGACGGACATGTCTGTAAATACCTGCACCGGGATACCAGCGGGAGCCCATGTCTTCTGTATTCAGGCGCACGGCTACGACATTCTCGCCGCCATACACGACTGCAGGTGTCAGATCTACCCGGAAAGAGGTATATCCATAAGGATGGCCGCCAACTTTCTTGCCGTTCAGCCATACCTCTGCATGAGCCATGGCACCGTCAAAGTCCAGATAAAGGCGTTTGCCTTCATCCTTCTTTTCCACCTTGAAATGTTTTCGGTACCATCCGATGCCGCGCCAGGGAAGCTTACCGGTGAATCCTTCCAGATCAGGGCGGAAAGGGCCTTCTATGGCCCAGTCATGCGGTAAATCCAGCTGCTTCCAGTTCCGGTCATCAAACAGGATGCTTTCTGCTGCTACGGGCTCCTCCAGCCTTGTTCCGTCTGCCTGTAATCCATATCTGGAAAACAGCCAGTCAAAGTCAAAATTATAGATTGAACGGCCTGTTGAAACCCCAACCTTTACTGCAAAAATCAGTAATAATATGCATAATATTTTCTTTTTCATATTCCAGGTTTATTTACTCGTTGGATGAATTAAATGAAATGTTTAAATCTCAGAACAATTGTATCGGATTAAAACCGGCTCGTATTCTTCCGACTCCGTAATGCCGTAAAGGGTACTGTCGTCAATGAATTCTGCTTTCATCAGCCACAGAGCATTGTTCTGCCTGAAAGCATGGATGGGCCGTATGTCATAAGTATCGAGGTTGACGAGCTGCGCACCCATATCGTTACTGCTGTAGAGCAACATATTTCGTGTGGGCTTGTGGTAGTATACCGAATTGGCTTCCATCAATTCATCCGGTCCTGATCCACGCTTGCCGTAGCGATGAAAAAGGCAAGCGCTATCTCCCGTCAGTTTATATGCTTCAACGAAGAACGGTTCCTTGGAAGCTTCAATTCCTACCAAAAGCATGACGGACAGACTAATGCGATTCATGTTAATTAGATTCAGTTTATTAAGTAAATGTACATACTTTTTGGGGAATACACAAGTCTTACACGGAATTTTTTGTAAGAGAGTTTAAAACAAAACTATGCCTGATCTGCATACAGAAAATGAGAAGTCTGCATACTCTTCCATTTTGTAAATAAATCCGCGAAAACCAATCATCTTTATACAGAGCATGAAAGGTAATTTTAAACTGTGATTTTTTATCGCGTTTTTAAGGAAAATCCGTTTCATAAGGCTTCTGTCTTAAGAGAGATACATGGGAAAAGTTCCTTCGGGAGTCCGTTGGATTGGGTCCACTTTGGGTCCATTTTTAGGGTCCATGGGTCCACATGAACCTATATGGACCCTCTATCGTGAGAAAAACTCTTTTTTTGAATGGAATAATGTCCTCTTTTACGTGATACCCATTGATAGATAGCTGATTATAAAAACAGGGTCCTGTTCATCGGATTTTTCCGTTCTCTTGAAGTATTTTTCTTATTTAAAGTGAAATTCGCATTCTTTTGACTGCTTTGAAGAAGCTGTTTGAATGAATGTCACTAAAAGAGTCGAGATAAGCCTGACAGGAAACAGGAAGATGGTCATCCGGAGGAATCAAAAGGAAACCGGATTGCATAATTACTTATATGATGTAAATTATAATTGAAATTTCGACAGAAATGCCGCATTATGAGGAGGAGCTGCACACCTCGGACGGCAGCATATCCTCCTTATTAAAAAAAGAAGGCCTGAATACAGCTCATAAAAACGCTTCGACAAATGAAGGAAAAGATTTCGGCGTGTGAAGGAAAATGTCTCGGCGTTTTTATAAAAGAACGGCGCTTTTCTGCCGGTCCGGAAGTCTTTTCCCCACCCTGAAAAAAGGCGCCCGGAAACGGAGTCTCTCACGGTAAAGGGTCCATATAGGTCCATGTGGACCCATGGACCCTAAAAACTGCGCTGGAAGGTGCTGTGGGGCATATTCTTAGCTAAAATTTATAGCAACAACTTTTTTACGCGGCCAAAGAAAAATCAGTGAAAAAAATCTGAAAAGGGAGGATTTTTCCTTTTTTTTGTTTACCTTTGGGCTTCGGTATTATAAAAAGTAATCATCAAACCATAATTAAGTATGGAAAATAGAAGTTTAGTTACTATTGCCGAGCATTCTAAGGAGAAAATCCTCTATCTTCTGGAAATGGCAAGAGAGTTTGAAAAGAAACCTAATCGCCGTCTTTTGGCTGAGAAAGTAGTTGCAACCCTTTTCTTCGAGCCTTCCACCCGCACACGACTGAGTTTTGAAACAGCGGCCAACCGCCTGGGAGCAAGAGTTATCGGTTTTACCGATCCCAAAGTGACCAGCTCTTCGAAGGGAGAAACCCTGAAAGATACCATTATGATGGTCAGCAATTATGCCGATATCATTGTGATGCGTCATTATCTGGAAGGAGCAGCACGCTATGCCAGTGAAGTGGCACCGGTGCCCATTGTCAATGCCGGAGACGGAGCCAACCAGCATCCTTCACAGACCATGCTCGACCTATATTCCATCTATAAGACGCAGGGTACACTGGAAAACCTGAATATCTATCTGGTGGGCGACCTGAAGTATGGACGTACCGTACATTCGCTGCTGATGGCCATGCGTCATTTTAATCCGACTTTCCACTTCATCGCTCCCGATGAACTGAAAATGCCGGAGGAATACAAACTGTACTGCAAACAGCATCAGATCAAGTATGTGGAACATACCGACTTTACGGAAGAAACGATTGCAGATGCTGACATTCTGTATATGACCCGCGTACAGCGCGAACGTTTTACGGATCTGATGGAGTATGAACGCGTGAAGGACGTTTACATCCTGCGCAACAAGATGCTGGAACATACACGCCCGAACCTGCGTATCCTGCATCCGTTGCCCCGCGTGAATGAAATTGCCTATGATGTGGACAACAACGAAAAGGCATATTATTTCCAGCAGGCACAAAACGGACTGTATGCACGTCAGGCAATCCTGTGTGACGTACTGGGCATTACCCTGGATGAAGTAAAGGCAGACACAGTAAAATAATTATTAAAACATTCCAAAAACTATGAGTGATAAGAAAGAATTACAGGTTGCCGCTCTGGAAAACGGAACCGTCATCGATCATATACCTTCTGACAAACTGTTTACGGTGGTTTCTTTGCTTGACCTGCCGCATATGGATACGAACATTACCATCGGCAATAACTTTGAAAGCAAGAAGCTGGGTAAAAAGGGAATCATCAAGATTGCCGACCGTTTCTTCAGTGATGAGGAAGTAAGCCGCCTGTCAGTCGTTGCTCCGAACGTGAAGCTGAACATCATCCGCAATTACGAGGTGGTGGAAAAGAAGCAGGTTGTCATGCCCGATGAACTGAAAGGTATCGTGAAGTGCAACAATCCGAAATGTATCACCAACAACGAACCGATGCAGACCTGGTTCCACGTGACTGACAAAGAAAAAGGATTGCTGAAATGCCACTATTGCGAGAAAGAACAGCAGAAGGACAATATCAAACTGATTTGACGATATGAAGCAGGACTGGAAACCCGGAACCATGATTTATCCGCTTCCGGCTGTATTGGTCAGCTGCGGAAGTTCAGTCGAAGAATATAACATCCTTACCATTGCGTGGGTTGGAACCATTTGTTCCAACCCGCCGATGTGTTACATTTCGGTACGGCCTGAACGTCACTCCTATCCTATTCTGAAAAAGAATATGGAATTTGTCATCAACCTGACCACACAGGATATGGCGTATGCCACTGACTGGTGTGGAGTACGCTCCGGACGCGACTACAACAAGTTTGAGGAAATGCACCTCACTCCCGGAAAGGCAAGTGTGGTCAACGCTCCCATCATTGAAGAATCTCCCCTGTGTATTGAATGCCGGGTGAAGGAGATCCTGTCACTGGGATCGCACGACATGTTTATCGCAGACGTGGTGAACGTGAAGGCTGACGACAAATACCTGAATACGGAAACCGGAAAATTCGAACTGGCTCAGTCGAATCTGCTGGTGTATGTACACGGCGGATATTACGGAATGGGCCCCAAGATCGGTAAGTTCGGATGGTCCGTAGAAAAGAAAAAATAAACATTTTTGCATGAAGAAAACCGCCCTTGTACTCTTGCTGGTTTCTGCTGCAGCCGGATCGCTTCAGGCTCAGTCGAACTACACTCCGATGGTCACCCTGCGAAGACCTTTGGTGAATATTGGTGTCAAGGCCGGTTTTAATTCTTCCATGTTTTTCATTGACGAACTTTCCATTGACGGAAAGGAACTTGAGGGAGTCCAGAACAACTACAAAGTGGGGTATTTTGCGACTGTCTTTTGCCGGCTGAACCTGAAAAAGCATCATTTCATCCAGCCGGAAATTTCCTATAATGTATCTATGGGAAGTGTGTCTGTCAGCAATTCGCTGGCAAACTCGGCGCTTCTGCCTGAAAATGCCCTGGTCAAGACCAAGGTCACTTCGATTGATCTCCCGATTCTTTATGGATATAAGTTTATAGATGTCCATCCTTATGGCATGGCTTTCTTTGTCGGGCCCAAAGTGGCGTGGTCGTGGAAGCAGCAGACCGAAAATGAATATTCGGGCTTTTACCAGCAGGCCATCCGGGAAACCGGATATCCCTTTAATTACAGTGCAGTAGCCGGACTGGGCGTCAATGTATCGAATGTATTTTTCGATTTCCGTTATGAGATCGGGCTGCATAACCTGACCAGATCGATTGATTTTGACCGGCAGGCAACAGAGGCTCCCTATAATGAAAGTATGATTGTTGTCCGGAAACGGCGGAACGTCATGAGCTTTTCCGTGGGAGTGATTTTCTGAGAAACCGACAGAATTTGCATATTAACCTAAAAATACAGATTTATGAAAAGAGACGATTTAATCTTTGATATCATCGAAAAGGAGCATCAGCGCCAGTTGAAAGGCATTGAACTGATTGCTTCAGAAAACTTTGTAAGTGATCAGGTGATGCAGGCCATGGGATCCTGTCTGACCAACAAATATGCAGAAGGTTATCCGGGCAAACGCTACTATGGCGGTTGCGAGGTGGTGGACCAGAGCGAACAGATTGCAATCGACCGTCTGAAACAAATCTTCGGCGCAGAATGGGCTAACGTACAGCCTCACTCTGGAGCACAGGCTAATGCGGCTGTCTTTCTGGCTGTCCTGAATCCGGGAGACAAATTTATGGGACTGAACCTGGCTCATGGCGGACATCTGTCACACGGATCGGCTGTAAATACATCGGGAATTATCTATACCCCCTGTGAATATAACCTGAACAAGGAAACAGGCCGTGTGGACTATGATCAGATGGAAGAAATTGCCTTGCGTGAACGTCCGAAGATGATCATTGGCGGAGGATCGGCTTATTCACGTGAATGGGACTACAAGCGCATGCGTGAGATTGCTGATAAGGTAGGTGCAATCTTTATGGTGGACATGGCTCATCCGGCCGGACTGATTGCGGCTGGTTTGCTGGATAATCCGGTGAAGTATGCACATATCGTAACTTCTACGACTCACAAGACCTTGCGTGGTCCGCGCGGAGGTGTGATCATGATGGGCAAGGACTTCCCTAACCCATGGGGTAAGAAAACACCGAAGGGCGAAATCAAGATGATGTCGCAGCTGCTGGATTCAGCTGTATTCCCCGGTATTCAGGGAGGTCCGCTGGAACATGTTATCGCAGCCAAGGCTGTGGCTTTCGGCGAATGTCTGCAACCGGAATACAAGGAATACCAGAAGCAGGTGAAGAAGAATGCTGCCGTACTGGCGCAGGCTTTGATGGACCGTGGCTTTACCATTGTTTCCGGCGGTACGGATAATCACTCCATGCTGGTGGATCTGCGCAGCAAATATCCTGATCTGACCGGTAAGGTGGCAGAAAAGGCGCTGGTTGCTGCTGATATCACGGTCAACAAGAACATGGTTCCGTTTGATACCCGCTCTGCATTCCAGACTTCCGGTATCCGTCTGGGTACTCCTGCCATTACAACCCGTGGAGCCAAGGAAGATCTGATGGTTGAAATTGCAGAAATGATCGAAACCGTGCTTTCCAATGTGGATAATGAAGAAGTAATCGCTTCCGTACGGGCACGGGTGAACGAAACCATGAAGAAGTATCCTATCTTCGCATATTAAATTAAACTGGTGAATATAAACTAAACTTTAGAATCAAATGAAAAAGACAACAAACATCGTAGCTCTGCTGCTCAGCGGATGTCTGATTCTCAGCGGATGCGGTATGAGCAATACGGCCAAAGGAGGACTTATCGGCGGTGGCGGAGGTGCTGCGCTGGGTGCTCTGGTCGGAGGACTGGCCGGTAAGGGAAAAGGTGCTGCCATCGGTGCAGCTGTCGGAGCAGCCGTTGGTACGGGTGCCGGTGTGCTGATCGGTAAGAAAATGGACAAGGCTGCCCAGCAGGCACAGCAGATTGAGGGCGCAGAGGTAGAACAGGTGACGGATAACAACGGATTGCAGGCCGTGAAGGTTACTTTCGATTCCGGTATCCTCTTTACTACCAGCAGTGCAACTCTGAGTTCTGCAGCCAAGGCTTCGCTCAGCAAGTTTGCCAACAATGTCCTGAACCAGAACCGGGATATGGACGTGGCTATTTATGGTTATACGGACAATCAGGGCTGGAGAAATTCTACCAAGGAACAGAGTGTTCAGAAGAACCTGAATCTGTCGCAGGAACGCGCACAGAGTGTATCCAGCTATTTGCTGGGCTGTGGTGTTTCAGCCAGCCAGATCAAGAGTGTGGAAGGCATGGGTGAAAGCAATCCTGTAGCGGACAACAGCACGGAAGCCGGACGGCAGGAAAATCGTCGGGTGGAAGTATATATGTATGCCAGCCAGCAGATGATTCAGCAGGCAGAAGCCGGAACCTTGCAATAAGGAAACGGAATACATAAAAAAACGGGCGGAAGCGTGGACTCTGGGGTCCGCTTCCGCCCGTTTCTTTTACCGGGAGGATCAGTTGTTTTCCTCTTCGGGATCTCCTTTCAGAATTGGCAGGGTGATCTTATATTTCACAGCCAGAATGCGGACAATGAAAACAACGCTTCCTCCGATGATTTCTGACACGTATGATTCCATGCCCAGACGCAGACAGGCCCAGTAAGCGAGCCCTCCGATCACGCAGGCCATGGCATAGATTTCCTTGCGGAAAATCAGCGGAATTTCGTTGATGAATACGTCACGCAATACACCTCCGGCAGCTCCGGTGATGCTTCCCATAATGATGGCTACCCAGAAGGGATAACCGAGTGCCAGACTCTTGCTCGCTCCTACTACCGTAAACAGTGCCAGTCCGATACTGTCGAAGATAAAGAACGTGTTGTTCAGATGGATCAGATACTTGCTGAACACAATGACGAAAAACATGGCGAAGGCTGTACAGCTCAGATACATCGGATCGGTCATCCAGGGAGGTGTAACATCCAGCAGGAGGTCACGGATCGTACCTCCTCCAACGGCAGTGGCCAATCCTACCACGTATGCGCCGAACCAGTCAAAACGCTTGGCCGAAGCCAGGCGGATACCACTAATGGCAAAAGCGAATGTCCCGATCAGGTCGAGTATCTGAACAAACGAAGGCATAGTAAACATTTCTAATTTTATATTATAAGGTTATTGGTTATACGATTACCAGGTATAATTCAAACCAAAGCTCAGCAGTTCCTGCAACTGGAAGTAGCTTCTGTCCGGTTCCCGTGCAACTCCGTCATCGAAACGGCCGTGTACGAAGAGCTTGGTAGAAAGATATTTGTTGAAGGCGAAAGTAAATGTGTTTTCCCATTCACTTACGACCTTCTTATAGTCTGTCGTATATGTGAAGCGGGATTCCCACAGCAACATCGGAATGATCTTCCAGCTGATGTTGGCTTCCAGACGTGAACCGAATTCATTCTCCGTCTTGTGTCCTTCCTTGATGTTAAAACGTGTCGGATCTACCCGGTCGCTGGCTACGGCATACAGCGAGTAGTTGAGCGGGTTGACCATCACGGAAAGATTGCATCCGCCTTTGGTGTACTTGTAATCCATACCGAGACCGACATTCAGCTTGGCCGGTGAGAAGAATGCTGAGACCAGGTTGTTCGTGTTTGTTTCGTAAGTAGAGAACAACTGAGTTTCGAAGTCAACGGATAAGGTATAGTACCAGTGAGTGATTGCCTTATAACCGAATTTCGTCTTCAGACGCAACAGGTCGTTGTTCGGGGTATAGCTGTGGAGAGTGTCACCCGGACTTGTAATGAATCCCAGTTTCCATTCGAATTTGTTTTCAAACTGGATGCGCTGTTTGTCATCATAGTTTGCCTGCCAGGTGAAACCGGACACCAGTGATTTGGCGCTGTTACCACCTTTATACCAGTTCTTGGAAATATAGTTCTGTGAGAACTGGAGATAACCGTTACCGGTTTGTGTCCAGAAATTCGGTTTGAGTACATACAAGTCCTGCGAAGGCATCTGCCCCATGAAGAGATTACTCTGTGCAGCATTCAGAATGTTTTCTGTGGGCGGATCCTTCACTTCCAGCTTGTCGGGAGCACCGCTCAGCTGTTTCAGATTGGCTTCGTTCTGGACTACCAGTGTCGGGTAGTTGACATAGAAGTTCAGTAACTGGCGGTTGACCTGGCGGTCAATCTTTTCAGACTTCCGCAAATCAGGCAGCTTGGCCAAATCTTGCATTCTTTTTTCTTCCTGCTCCTTGTGGCAATAGATGGAGGCCGGTTCCCAGCCGTCAATTCCGAATGCCTGCTGTACGGGCGCTTCATAATAAGTGGCAGGGAAAGCCAGCTTGAAGAAGTCCGGATCCGGTTTGATTCCCGTGATCAGCAGGTATGGATCTTCCCAGCGTTCCAGTGCATCATCATAATCCTTGCGGAAATCTTTAAGGAATGCCGTAAATCTCAACATATAGGGATTGGGGAGAACCCGCACTGCCGGTTTGATTTTCTGTGCCTTGATACTCAGCGTATCTGTTCCTGATACAACAGAATCCTTTGAAGCAGCCAGTTTGTCAGACTGCGTACGTGTCTGGATTCCTTCCTCCGTATTGACAACAGAATCTTCAGACACAGAGGTAGAGGTGATAACGGAATCTTTTTCCAGCTGCTGCAACAGACTGTCTGTGTCTATTACCGTAGCCTGTTTGGCCTGGACAGCTTTCTGTCCGGCTGTTTGAGTTGTTTGTGCCCATGTGCTTCCGTAAAGTAGAAAAAGCAAGAGGGTTAATCCAATTTTTCTCATTGTTTATTATATATTCTTAATTTCTTGCAAAAGTACAATAAATTCCATGAAATGGTGCGGTTTCATCAACAAATATTCCGCCATGCAGGTGCTCTTTGGACATGGTGTGAAATGTTTTGCCGGTTTATATCGTGAGTTTCGGCTTTTTTTTATAATTTTGCAACTTTGAAAAGAAGTTGTTATAACGAATATCAATCATTAAACATTCATATTGTGGCAGAAACAAAGTACATTTTCGTAACAGGTGGTGTTGCCTCTTCTTTGGGTAAAGGCATCATTTCATCATCTATAGGTAAGTTGCTGCAGGCAAGAGGCTACAGCGTAACAATCCAAAAATTTGATCCTTACATCAACATTGACCCCGGAACTCTGAATCCTTACGAGCACGGAGAATGCTATGTGACAGTAGACGGTCATGAAGCCGATCTTGACCTGGGACACTACGAACGTTTCCTGGGCATTCAGACTACAAAGGCCAACAATATCACAACCGGCCGTATTTACAAGAGCGTGATCGACAAGGAACGTCGCGGTGACTATCTGGGAAAAACCATCCAGGTAATCCCTCATATCACGGACGAGATCAAGCGAAATGTAAAATTGTTGGGTAACAAGTACAAATTCGACTTTGTCATTACGGAAATCGGTGGTACGGTAGGTGATATCGAATCTCTTCCATACCTGGAAAGTATCCGTCAGCTGAAATGGGAACTGGGAAAAAATGCTTTGTGTGTACACCTTACTTATGTACCTTATCTGGCAGCAGCCGGTGAGCTGAAAACCAAACCGACCCAGCACTCTGTAAAAGAACTTCAGTCAGTAGGTATTCAGCCGGATATTCTGGTATTGCGTACGGAACATGAACTGAGCACTAACCTGAAGAAGAAAGTAGCTCTGTTCTGTAATGTAGACGACAATGCCGTTGTACAGTCTATGGACATGCCGACTATTTATGAGGTACCTTTGCGTATGCAGGAACAGAAACTTGATGTAACGATCCTGGAGAAGATGGGTCTTCCTGTTGGAGAAACCCCTACCCTCGGTCCGTGGAAAGCTTTCCTGGAACGCCGTCACAAGGCTACTGAAAAGGTAAAAATCGGTCTGGTGGGCAAGTATGATTTGCAGGATGCCTACAAATCTATTCTGGAAGCTCTTTCACAGGCTGCAACCTATAACGACCGCAAGGCAGATATCCACTTCATCAACAGTGAGAAACTGACAGAAGAGAATATTGAAGAAAGCCTGAAGGATATGGATGGAATCATTATCTGTCCGGGATTCGGCCAGCGCGGTATCGAAGGCAAGTTTACAGCTATCAAATATTGCCGTACACACAATGTACCGACTTTCGGTATCTGTCTGGGTATGCAGTGCATGGCAATTGAGTTTGCACGTGATGTACTGGGCTATACAGATGCCAACAGCCGTGAGATGGATGAAAAGACTCCGCACAATGTCATCGATATCATGGAGGAACAGAAATCCATTACCAACATGGGTGGTACGATGCGTCTGGGTGCCTATGAATGCGTACTTGATCCGAACTCCAAAGTATATCAGGCATATCAGTCTGAACATATTCAGGAACGTCACCGCCACCGCTATGAATTCAACAACGACTACAAGGCTGAATTTGAAGCTGCAGGCATGAAATGCGTAGGTATCAATCCGGATTCAGATCTGGTGGAAATCATTGAAATTCCTACCCTGAAATGGTTTATCGGTACTCAGTTCCATCCGGAATACAGCAGTACTGTACTGAAACCGCATCCGCTGTTCCTGTCATTTATCAAGGCTGCTATTGACAAATAACAAAAACTAATTTTGAAGAAATGGATAAAAACACGTTAGTAGGTTTCGTCCTGATCGGAGCGGTCATTGTCGGCTTCGGCATCTACAACCGTCCCAGTCAGGAAGAAAAAGCACGTGCACAGCACTATCAAGACTCTATCCAGCAACTTGCGATCCAGAAGGAGCAGGAAGCTCTCAAAGCGCAGGAAGCTGCAGAAAAGACAATCCGGCTGGATTCTACTTCCATGTTCTATCAGGCTACCCAGGGAACAGAGCAACTGACTACCCTGGAAAATGATCTGCTTCAGCTGACTTTCTCGAACAAGGGAGGACGCGTGAAGAAGGCTATGCTGAAGGAGTACATGGATCAGCAGAAACAACCACTCGTCCTGTTTGACGGAGAGGATGCTTCGCTGAACTTCGGCTTTGAAGGAAAGAATGAGAATCTGCTGAGTGAAAACCTGTATTTTGAAACTGTCAGCAAGACGGATACATCCGTAACCATGCGTCTGAACGCATCCAACGGTGGTCATCTGGACTTTGTCTACAAGCTGTTGCCCAACTCTTATATGGTAGACTTCAGCATTCAGGCTTCAGGCATGCAGAACTTCTTCTCCCCTTCCACAAAGACCGTCAGTGTTGACTGGAAGCAGCGTGCACGCCAGATGGAGAAAGGATATACTTTCGAACAGCGTTACACTTCGCTGACCTATAAGCCGGTGGACGACAGTTTTGATTACCTGAGTGAAACAAAAGACGAAAAAGAAACTATTCCGGAAGTACTTGACTGGGTAGCTTTCAAGAACCAGTACTTCTCATGCGTGTTCATCGCTGAGCAGAATTTTGAAAAGGCTACACTGGAATCGAAAATGGAACAGAAAGGCAGCGGCTACATGAAGAACTATCAGGCCGATATGCAGACTGCTTTCGATCCGACAGGTGCGAAACCGAGTAATTTCCAGTTCTATTTCGGACCGAACCACTTCAAGACTCTGCTTGCAAGCAATGACTTGAGCTTCAAGGATAAGGACCTGGAACTGGAAGATCTGGTTTATCTGGGATGGCCGATTATCCGGCTCATTAACCGCTGGTTTACAATCAACCTGTTTGACTGGCTTTCCAGCTGGGGCCTGAGCATGGGTATGGTAATTCTGCTGATGACCATTATCGTGAAGATTCTGGTGCTCCCGACCACCTGGAAGTCGTTTATTTCGTCAGCCAAGATGCGTGCTTTGAAACCGTATGTGGACAAGATCAATGCCAAATATCCCAAGCAGGAAGATGCTCTGAAGAAACAGCAGGAAACCATGGCACTTTACAGCCAGTATGGAGTCAGCCCGATGGGTGGCTGCTTGCCGATGCTGCTTCAGACACCGGTGTTCATGGCACTGTTCTTCTTTGTTCCGAATGCTATCGAGCTCCGTCAGCAGAGTTTCCTGTGGGCAAGTGACCTTTCTTCTTATGATGATCTGATCAGCTGGAGCACCAGCATCCCATTGCTGGGTAACCACCTGAGTCTGTTCTGTCTGCTCTTCAGTGCAACAACCGTCATCAATCAGATTGTCATGATGAAGCAGCAGGATATGGGTAACAATCCGCAGATGGCAGCCATGAAATGGATGATGTATATCATGCCGCTGATGTTCTTCTTCATTTTCAATGAATATGCATCAGGTTTGAGCTACTATTATTTCATTTCCGGTCTTATCGGTATTCTGACCATGTGGATCATGCGCCGCATGACGGATGAAAAGAAGCTGCTGGCTCAGCTGGAAGCCAATAAAAAGGCTCCGTCGCAGCAGAAGGCAAGCGGTCTGATGGCCAAGCTGGAAGCTTTGCAGAAGGAACAGGAACGTCTTCAGAAAGAACGTCAGGAACGTATGAACAAGAAATAATAGCTGATTTAATCAGAATTTCAGCTGAAAAATATGAAATCCCGTCTGTCTTTAATTAGGCAGGCGGGATTTTTTTGTGATTTAGAGAGAATCTATAAAAAGAAAATTTATCTTTGCAAAATCACGAAAACTAATACATGATCTTAAACCGAAAACTATGGATGCAATAGGATGTTATTTTCTTAATAATCTGGTCTTATGTCTGTACGCCCAGCGAAAGAATGACAATGTACTCTTACTGAAAGAGCGGGAGCGTATGCTTTTTATTTCACTTTACGGACTGGATGAAACTGATACCCGGAATCATACAGAAATGGCTGAAGAACTAGGACTGTGCAAGGAGCGTATAAGACAGCTGGAAGTCAAGGTGTTCAAGAAATTTTATCTCTTACAGCGGAGAAAATATGTTCCGGTTATGCGCATTTATAATCTGCTGACAAATCAAGGTCACTATTCCCGGTCAGGAGAAACTGATCATATCCGTTTCCTGATGGAATTCAGGGAAATACATCTTCCTGAATGGGAAATATATCTTTTCCTTCGTTTTGTGAAACTCTTTCTGCGGTTAGAAGGTTCAGAACGGAAATGGATTAACCTGATAAAAAAGACATCACCCCGGAGAAATGTTACAAGAAAGGGTTTGGAAGTCCTTTTGCCCAAAATTATCTGGCCGGAGCAAGTCTCGGTGTTTTCAGAATCATATCATTGCAACTTTACTCCAATCCGCGTGTATAATCCGGAAATAAAAAAAGAACGCTCACATTCCGGTGAGTTTTATAGCCGGAAAATGAACAGGAATGTCTTTTATGAATCCAAACTGGAAAAACATTTCTTTAAAAGACTGGAACAATCTGATGTGGTTCGGGCATATTGCGAACAGCCTTTTAAGGTACCCTATGAGCATCATGGATCTCATTATTACGTTCCGGATGTACTGGTGTGTTTGACCGACGGACAATGTTTTGTAACAGAGATAAAACCGTTATTGATGATGGTCAGCAAAGAAGTTATGACTAAATATCAGGCCTTGCATGATTTCTGTAACCAACGGGGTTGGGGTACTTTATTGAGCGATGGGGTTCATGATATCTTTGACCTGTTTCACTTTACGCCCAACCTCAGTCTGGAACGGGCCATTTTGCGGGAATTGTCCTTGAACCGGACATTGATGAAGAAAGATCTTGACCGTCTGAAAGAAACTCACCAGGGAAACTCTATTCAGGTGGCACAATGTATTCTTCGCTACAAGTTGTCTTATCGTCCGGTTCCCATGCTTGTCTGGAAGACAAAGGAAGCTCTTTTCTGTCCGATTTTACAAAGGAGAGGCGAAGAAGAGACCAATGACCGGATTTTGGAACAGAATACATTTTGAGAAATACATTCCGTGTGTATTTTTTGTATTATCTTTGCCGGAAGACAAAATGACATCTAAAAAACATGAACAGAAATTTTATGACTATGACAGCTGCCATGATGATGGTCACATCAGCCTGCGTCGGTCCTGAAAAAGCGGCACAAGCTGAAGGCCCTATTATCGGCAAGCAAGAAATTACGGTAAAGGAAGGCCGTATGACTCCGGAGACGTTGTGGGCGATGGGACGTATCGGAAGTTCTGCTGTTTCGCCTGACGGCAAACGTATTGCTTATACTGTATCTTATTACAGTGTGAAGGAAAACAAAAGTCACCTGGTGATTTATGTGATGAATGCGGATGGATCTGATAACCGTCTGCTGACGACAACTGCTGCCAGTGAGGGTGAACCGGCGTGGATCAAGAATGGCAGTAAGATTGCTTTTCTGGCTGCCGATGCCAACGGCAACAGTCAAGTTTGGGAAATGAATCCCGACGGAAGCGGACGCAAGCAGTTGTCTGACTATGCCGGTGGCATTGACGGATTCCGTTTCTCTCCGGATGAAAGCAAGCTGCTCTTTATCTCTCAAGTGAAATATGGAGAACGTACTGCAGACAAATATCCGGATCTGGATAAGGCCAGCGGTATGGTGATCGATGATCTGATGTACAAGCATTGGGATGAATGGGTACAGACTGTCCCCCATCCTTTCGTAGCTTCATTTGACGGAAACAAAGTAGGAGAAGCCACAGATATCCTGGCAGGTGAACCGTATGAATCACCGATGAAACCTTTCGGCGGTATCGAGCAGCTGGCATGGAGCAACGACTCGAAGCAGATTGCCTATACTTGCCGCAAGAAAACCGGACTGGATTATGCCATTTCTACGGATTCTGATATTTATCTTTATAACCTGGAAACCAAACAGACCCGCAATCTCTGCAAGGAAGATGCTGCCGACAAGAACATGGGCTATGATACAAATCCCAAATTCTCTCCTGACGGCAAGAGCATTGCCTGGCAGAGTATGGAACGTGACGGTTACGAAAGCGACCGCAACCGCCTTTGTGTAATGGATCTGACCAGCGGCAAAAAAACATATGTTACGGAAAGTTTCCAGTCGGGTGTAGACGACTATTGCTGGGCTCCTGACAGCCGTACCTTGTATTTTGTAGGAGTATGGCATGCAACCAGCATGATTCACAGCACGAATCTGGAAGGAGATGTGAAGCAGCTGACCGACGGTATGTATGACTATGCTTCAGTGGCTATGCTGAATGACGGACAGTTGCTGACTAAACGCCATTCTCTGAGTGAAGCAGACGAACTGTTTACCGTTTCCCTGAATCAGGAAAATGCCGTATCCCGCATCACCAAAGAAAATGATCATATCTTCAGTCAGCTGAAACTGGGTAAAGTGGAACCCCGCTGGACAAAGACCGTTGACGGAAAAGACATGCTTTCATGGGTAGTTTATCCTACTGATTTTGATCCGAACAAAAAATATCCTACCCTCCTGTTCTGTGAAGGTGGTCCGCAAAGCCCTGTCAGCCAGTTCTGGAGCTACCGCTGGAACTTGCAGATTATGGCTGCCAACGGTTATATTGTCATTGCTCCGAACCGCCGCGGTCTGCCGGGATTCGGTATGGAATGGCTGGAAGAAATCAGTACCAACTATGGCGGTCACTGTATGGATGACTATCTGAGTGCCATTGATGATATTTCCAAAGAGCCGTATGTTGACAAGGATCGTCTGGGATGTGTGGGTGCCAGCTTCGGAGGATATTCGGTTTATTGGCTGGCCGGACACCATAACAAACGTTTCAAGGCATTCATTGCCCATGACGGTTTCTTCAATATGGAACAGCAATACCTGGAAACAGAAGAACTCTGGTTCACCAACTGGGATCTGGGCGGTCCGTACTGGGAAAAGACCAATGAGGCTGTTAAGCGCAGCTATGCAAACTCTCCTCACCTGTTTGTTGATAAATGGGATACTCCGATTCTTTGTATCCACGGAGAAAAGGACTACCGTATTCTGGCTTCACAGGGAATGGCAGCTTTCAATGCAGCCAAGCTGAGAGGTATTCCTGCTGAATTGCTGATCTTCCCCGATGAAAACCACTGGGTATTGAAACCGCAGAATGGTATTCTCTGGCAACGTACATTCTTCAGCTGGCTCGATCGCTGGTTGAAGCCGGAAGGAAAAAAAGAGTAAGTTTGGAAGAATAAGTTCGGCTCAGCATGTTGAATGACAACGCTGAGCCGATTTTTTTTTGTCTCAATTAATCTCCAAAATGAATATTTCCAAAGAATTCAGGACAATGGAAACATGGTTTCGGTAACTGGATCGGATTCCAGGACAGGAAATGAGGAGTCTGAAGCAGGTCACCGCATTTATAGAAATTAGCTCGCATATGAAGTCCGCTGAAGTCTTTTACCGAGTGATTGAATACTGCTGCTGCAGGAATAGCCAGAGCCAGCTGCCAGCTGCAGGTACCGATCCGTTCTTCGAACGGTTCTCTGCCTAGAGAGGCCCAGCGAAGTACCTGTTGCATAATGCTTTCCGGTGCGGGATGACGGTCACCTACCCGTCCGCAATTAAGCAGCAGAGTACCGGCACAGTTACATTCAAAATTATAGTAAACAGGTTCTCCGGTTTCCGGTTGCAGGAAAAATTCACAGCAGGCATCTTCCCAAACCCGTCCTCCGTCATGCGGAGCTACAGCCCGTACGCTGGCTTCTGTTACGGTGTAATGTATCAGTATATAATCCCCTGTATGGGCAACCCGGAACTTTACCTCCGGTTTATAAGGATATTCCGGCCAGTTGACCGTATCAATAGGTTGAAACTCGATTCCTTCCCGATCCAGCAAGGCCGGTATTTCCTGAGCGGTAGTGAAACCGCTGATTTTTTTGATTTCCAAATTTTTCATGTTCTGTGTTTTTATGGTCTATTTTTGTCAAAGGTACAAAAACTCGTTTGATTACAGATGGATTCAGGAAGAATAATGTACACCATTTGAAAATAAAAAAGAGAGAATCTGTTGATGTTTCACTATCAGATTCAGATCAGTATACTATTGCATGCTGATTCTTTTCATAGCGTGTTCATATTGTTGCTTGATTTCTCCTGACTTTATTTTCTTTTCATCGAACAATCGGTTGATAAATGAACTGAATGTTTCATCTCCGCCTTTTTCTGTCAGATGAACATATATGATTGGAGCAAGAACAAGTGCCCCTTCGCAATAAGTTACAAATTCTGTATGAACATCGGATGGAGTTTTAAGTCCAAGTCTTAGTGAAATGTATGATTCGGCAGCTACGACAAATGCCTCATTTAAACCTTCTCTGAATTGCTCAGCTTTTTCCTCATTGGCGCGGTAAAAATCATCTGATTGTTTGAGTTCCTTTAACCGTTGAATAACTTTCTGAGAAATACTCAATCTATGAAGATTTTCATGAATATAAACTTGAATAAAATTGATACGGTAATTTTTAGCAATTTCTTTGTCCAGCAGTAAATAGGTCGTACAAAATGTTTCATCAAGCAAATTAAAGGCATTGTCGATATCAAGTACATATGTTTTAGGGTATTTGTTATCTAAAGGTTCAGGCCCGGCCATTATATTTATCTCAAGATGAATGGAATCAAGTAATTTGGAGTCAATCTCATAATGCTCAATGCTTTTTAACAGCTTAGGCTCAATATTCTTTTTCCAATATATAGTATACCCTGCATCACGCATTGCTGAAAGATAAATAACTAAATCTTCTTTAATGCTAATTATTCGTTCTAACCAAACCCCTTTATATTCTTCAGGTACATTATTGGTATTAAGATTCGTAAAAAACTCAATGCATTGTTGGATATCGTCTTTATTCGATTGTGAAGTAGAGTAGATATTACATAAATTTGATGCTCTCACTGTTTTATGGACTTTGGACGCACATGCCATGAAAAGGCTGTCATGTATGAGTCCTGTTTCCGTATAAAATTTATTTATATTATCTTCTTTGCCTATTTTATCAATTGAGCTCAATAAATCGTAACATACAGACGTATGGAATAATTTTTGTCCAAATGTCTGAGATAAAATATTCATACATAGGACAATGAGAAATAAAAACTTTACTTTCATATTTTAACTTAGTATGGTCTGTGCAAAAATATAAAAAATAACAGAAAAATTCTCATTCATGTTCCTTTTTGTAAAAATATAAGATTAGTTTCGGTTATAAATACCGCTTTTGATTGTCAACAGGTGATTGGGTCTATATCTTTAGGATTTAAAAAAAGCTGCATCTACCAGTTCCTGAGGCAGATGCAGCTACACGATAAATAAACCAAAAAATTAATTATCTTAAAAATGAAAACAAGAATGAGTCTCTTTTTATGTTATATTCAATAAACAAAGACACACGCAAATTGTTCACACAATGTTCTTAAAAATCTTATTTTCCAATGAAATAGACTGGCTGTCCGTCGAGTAAACAATTTAAACGGTTACCTCCCATGGATATATTGTCCATATACGAGTAATCACCAGGGCCATAAGTCAGCCGGATACTGGTATACATACTGTTGAACCAGTCCCATGTGAAGTTGTACACACTTTCCTGTATGTATCCGTGGCGGTCCTGTGTATACAGATAATCTTCTCCCGTATTGTTTCCGTAAAATCTGAGTTCCTGATAGTAATAAGTTCCATAATCATCATACCATTCGTCAGACCAGGGACGGCTGCACAGGTAGTCTGTATTTTCACGATATGCATCTGTGCCGACACCTATCTCTACTCCTACATAATCACATGCCTGAAAAGCAAACGCGAAAGTGATCAGCATCAACATCCCGCATATCATTCTATAACTTTTTCCTCGTTTCATGGTTTCCTATATTGTGAGAACTTTGTGTCCTCTGGTTTTCGATGAAGCAAAGATAGACAAGGAATCTGAGACTCCCGAATGATTTTTCCTATGTTTCCGGGGGAATATTCCTATCTGTAATAGGGAAAAACTTCAAGATGCTGGTTCACAGCATAATAATGACAAGATCCGGAAGATGAGGAGAACAAAAAAAGCCAGAGGCAGATGAATGATGATCTTAAAAGCCATAAGTCATACCAATAACTTTTGCAGGTTAGTTATCTTTTTCCTAGTTTTGCAAAGTAAAGATGAAACACATCACTTTATAAACTTTACTTGGGGAAATTAAAATTGAATATTTGAATCAGATTAAATCTTACACAAATGAAAAACTCTAATAGAATCGTATTCATCGATTATGTTCGTGTTATTGCCTGTTTTCTTGTGATGCTGGTACATGCCAGTGAGAATTTTTATTGTATATCGGCAGATACAACTATGCTGGCTAATGAAAGCAACCGTTTCTGAGTGGCCTTTTATGATGGCGCATTGGGGCGAATGAGCGTGCCATTGTTCATGGTGGTCAGTGCATTCCTGCTGGTACCGGTCAAACCCAATGTATCCATGAGCGATTTTTACAAGCATAGATTCAAGCGCATCATTCCGCCTCTCGTATTTTTCATGTTAATTTACTGTTTCCTGCCTTTGGTCTGGGGACAGATGACCTGGGAACAGTCCTGGCAGGATTTCAGACTTTTGCCATTTACGTTTCCTTCCATGGCCGGCCATCTGTGGTTTATGTATCCGCTCATTTCACTGTATCTCATCATTCCGGTAGTTTCACCGTGGCTGGAACGCGCTTCGGCCAAAGAAGAACGTCTTTTTCTCATCTTCTTTATGTTGTCTACTCTTGTTCCCTGGCTGACCCGGTTTGTCAGTTCTAATTTATGGGGAACCTGTTTCTGGAATCCTTATTTTGGAATGTTCTATTATTGTTCAGGTTATCTGGGCTATTTGGTTATGGCCCATTATATACGCGTGCATCTGAAATGGGACCGGGCCAAACGCCTGAAAGTCGGTATAGGCTCATTTGTTGCCGGTGCAGCATTTACAGCGTGGTCAGCCTGGCACGCAGGAGTTCCAGGCATTGTCATGCAGACACCCAGCTATGAATGGTCATGGGAATTCTGTACACCGAATGTTTTGCTTGCTACTTTTGGAGCCTTCCTGATATTCACCTGCATTAAAAGACAAGAAGCACATCCTTGGATCACAGGTATTTCAAAACTGACCTTTGGCATGTATCTGATGCATATTCTGTTTCTTTCCAACATTGCGCCTTTATTTATGCCGGAAGGCCCGGCACAGCCTGTTCTTCCGGTTGCAGTCACTATTCCCTGCATGGCAGTATTGTGTTTTGTCTGTTGTGTGGTAACTACCAAGCTAATCAGTCTGATTCCCGGAAGCAAATGGATTATCGGCTAGAATCTGAAAAGCCCTCGTTTCACCGGTTATTATTTCAGTGAAACGAGGGCTTTTTAAGTTCTGCTTAATTCTCCTGTTTGCTGGAGATCTGGAATGACGTACGTTCTATTTCTTTTTTATTACCAGATAAAACGACTTCATAAGCAGTCTGGGGCTTCTGTTGCTGTAAGTTTTTCAGTGAGAGTTCCTTTTCCTCATAAGGCTGTAAAGAACCGACATTTCCCTTAGCTATTGTCTTTCCGGAGCAGATGATTTCGATTTCTGCAGGCTGGGATGCTGAAAGTCCGAAGTTTGTAACTTTCACTTTCAATGTATTCGTTTCGGCATCATATACCGGACAACCAGCTGACAATATGGAAGGAGAATAATCCACATAAGGAAGATCTGCATATCCGTATAACAGTTCACCGTTGGTCTTACGGCCGATCAGCTTCGGTGCAAATTCATCAGCAGTAATGCCACTCCCCTTTCCGTTGAACACAACAATCAGATCTTTCCCGTCTTTCCGTGTCTTTACGGCTTTACATCCTCTGCCAAAATTAACCTCCGTAAATGAGCCAAAACGGAGAGATCTTACATCAACATCGGTGTGCGGATTAAATCCCGGTTCCGCCTTTATCCGAAGTTCGATGCGTCTGGTAGAAGGGGTGATCGGTTCCTTATTCAATACAGACAATAACAAGCCTTTATTCAAAGGGATGCAAATATTTTTTGAAGAATGTTTGTCTCCGGGCAAATCTTCCCATTTGATAGTGTCGATTACGGCGAAGTTCATCTGTACAGCTCTTCCCAGACTGTCCTGGAATACTTTTGCGCGCTCATACTTGAACCATTTTTCCACTTCCCCATCCTTATGGTAAGAAATTCCGGGCATATAGGCCTCCCCTTGTTCTGTCACCCAGTGCAAGCCATCCTTGGAGCGCTGGTAATATGCAATACGTCCCAGCCAGTCATTTACAATGAGATGATATTGAAGGCTGTCTTTCCATACCACAGGATCCTCAAAACGTCCGTCTATATCAGGATATACCCTTTTCCCTGTTATCTGCCGGTAAGCCGAAAGTCCGTCTTTACTGATCCAGACCCCACCTCCCCGGCATACCATTAAATATGAATTGTCTGGACGGCGTGCGAAGGTCAGGTTCGATAACCCTTCAATAATATTTCTGCCACGCTGGTCGAATTCAAATTGCTGGTAGGTCCAGATTGGGCTGTTCTCATTTTCTGCAATATAATATCCGCCCGTCACGTAAATTACGATTCTGCCGTCGGCTAAGCGGAAAGCTTCGGGATTATGTCCTTTTCCAACAGAATTCTGTATGACATACGGGCCCGACAAAGTCTCTCCTACTGCATGGAATACAGTTGAATTCGGCCAGAACATATGTCCCTTGGGTGAACTTTCCGGCCATCCGCAGACATAAAGATGATACTTTCCATCTGCTGATTGCAGGATGTTTCCTCCCCAAAACGACATGCCGTCAACCTCTATCCCATTATTGACATATCGGTTCTGAACGCACTGGGTTCCCCAAAGATGGTTTGATTTTATTCCGTCCGGCATTGGAAGAAACCGGTCTATAAAGCGGGCTCCCTCAACAAGCTGATCCCATTCTGACGGACGCGGACGTTCTGTAATCTGTGCACCGGCTGAAGCGCAGAAGGTGCATATAACAAAAAGAAAAGAATAAATTTTTTTCATATATTATGATAAATGATTGAATAGGAATTCATGTATTTCTCTGTTGATTCTGTTTCAGATCCGTTCAAATCTGGCTAAATACCCGCCTCCGGACAGCAACTTTATATTTAAAGACTTTTTACTTTTTATTGTTTTAGTGTCCATCAAGATTTCTTTTCTACCTTTGTCATAAGCTATGACCATTCTATATTTACCCTCAGGCAGAAAATTCAGATTTAACGATACGGATTTTTCCTGTTCGCCATTTAATACCGACAAATACCATATATCACCTTTTCTTCTGGCGATTGCTGCAAGATTTCCAATCTTGCTCTCAGGCAAGACATAGTTCTCATCCCATACCACAGGAACTTCTTCTATAAATCTTCGTCCGGGACATTTCAGCATATCCTCCATATCTGCAGCCAATATAAGCATCGGAGAAGTAAACATATAAATTGAAGCCAGCTGATGGGTAAATGTTACGGCTTCCGGACAGAAAGCTCTGAAGTTAAGCGGAGTATAATCAGCAGGACCGGCCAGCCAGCGTGTAAAAGGCAGAACCGTATTATGGAATGGCCACGCAGGTCCGGGCGCCCAACTGCTTTCACCGCCTACACATTCCAGTCCTCTTACCGCCTCTTTAGCCAATAAGTTAGGATATTTGAATGACTCACCGGCCGGTTTGTTTACGCCATGAAATATTACCATCAGTTTTTCTTTGGCTGCATCTTTCAGGATTTCTTCCATCAATCTGACTGTAAAAAGATTTTCCGTGTGGAAAAAGTCTATCTTCAAGCCTTTAACACCTATTTCGGCACACTTCGCCATAAAGCTTGCTCTCTCTTCCGGATCAACCAGACCTATATCACTTCTATTTCCATAGCGCGGTGAAGACGGGCGCCATACCCAGATATTGACATTTTTACTGTCTGCATACTCAACAAGTTCCTTCAGCATGGCCCATTTGTCACGTCCGTTAGCTTCTTTTTCTGTCTGAGCCCAGTTTTCCCATCCGTCATCTACTACGACAGACTCTATTCCAAGCTCGGCACATCCGTCTATATATTTTTTGTGATTGGCAACGCTCAGACGTTCAACCCCTCCTTCGGTCAGCCATGTAAATACAGCTCTTCCCGGTTTTATCCATTCGTTGCTGTCTGAAAAAAGAGCGTTATCAGGCTTGTCACAGACCTGCGAAATGATTTTGTTGTTTACCAGGCCATTCAGGTCGTCAGCCAACATCAGAACTCTCCAGGGAGTCTTGATCTCATTCTTGTCAGGGTAAGCTATCCAGGGATTATTTCTTACAGCTTCATGCCAATATTTGGCAGGAGGCAAACCGGTTTCAATGCCTGTTTCGATATGGCCTTTATTGTCGGCATAACCAAATTGTATTTTGTTGGGGGCCGTACAATACATGACTGCCCCATGAAAATTAAACAGGTTAGCTTCCGTGATCGCCGCATATATCCCCTCTTGCGTCAGGAACGTAGCGGGAGGAGCAAGGAGTTCTCCTTCGATGCTGTCAGTTTTACGTTCCTGATAAATCTGGTGCCATCCATACTGAAACGGTCCACTTGCATACCATGCAGTTGTATTTGACGGGAAAACAAAAGAAGTGCTTTCTCCATAGACACATTTAGGCCCATTGGCCGGTATCCGGTATCTGAATGCGATACCATCATCAAATTCTTTGACATCTACATAGAATGAGTTATGAACGCCATTAGCCAGATAACTTCTGATTGATTCATCAGAGGATTCCGTCTCAGAAAAAGATTTAATATTTTTACCATACGGACAGTTGTCCATGATGATTCCCAAAGATGAGTTTTCTATAACGGGACGATTGTCATAGGAAACATTAAACATTAATTCGTTCTGTTGCAGGAAGACATTCATTCTTGATTTCTGGGCAAAAACAGAGCCTGAAGCAAGAAGAAACAAAGATGCACAATAAAATATACATTTCATATTATTAGAGTTATGTCAATACTGAATTCAAGCAGATTATGCAACCGTATTGAATTCCAGGTTTATTCGTTTTTCAGTACATATTCCCAACCTTTCTGTCCGGAGTCAAGTGTACTTCTTGTCTCCGTCATTCTTATTATTCCGTTCTTTTTCTTGTTAGCCGTTGAAGTGTTTCTTTATTTTACTTATAAATCTGATTATATTTACTGCTCTTGTTGGCGGGCCGGCTTCTTTCCCTTCCAACAAGTGGATCCATATGAAGTAATTTAAATAATGCCTATATATTTATTCTTTGGAGCCAGATTTCAAAAGATGCCGCAAAAGTAATGATTTATTTGGAAAAACAGATATTAATCCATACTTTCTCAACAAACTGTTATTCAAGAATAGTAAGTTCGTACATACATTCATAATTTTATACATCCTTCTGATTCTCATGATGTGATACTTTCCCTATTTAAGTCATAAAAGTGACTCTGTAAATAAAAAAACTGATTAAAGAATCTATAATAAATAGAGAATACAGCCCAGAAGAAAGACGAATAAGACACACACTGCAATGATTATTTTGGTTTTGAACAGATTGTCATTGTCCATGTCGGTTTTTTCTTTTGTCTTTCTTTGGATTTCTTCCACTTCTTCTGCCGAAATTTCAGGCAGTTTTGTACCCTTACCAATTTTCGAGAGTCTGGTACGGGTCTCTTTTATGCGTTCTCTGCCCAATTTCCTGAGTTCACGGTTTTCTTTATCCCGCCTTTGCATATCATTGATACAACCTAAAGTTCCCATAGTCAAGTGATTTAGTTTCTACTAAAATACGAAAAGGTTTTGTAAAATAAAATACTTTTCGTATTTTTAAGGAGCATTATCTTGTTCTTAAAGCAAACAGGCCATGTGTATGAGAATTTTAGTGATCGCCATTTTACTTTCGCTTGTCGGTTTACCTGTGAAAGCTACGGGACAATCAGGCGACATAATCCGCCTGGAAGGAGAAGAATGGGATTTGATGGCAAAGCCCATAGGATACGACTCTCTGCTATATATGCGGATGAAAGATTTTCTTCCGGAAAATATTAATTGGTCTACGGGCAATTATAGCGGCTATACTGCTTTCTGGGAGATACGTGACGGATATCTTTGCCTGCAACGGGTAGAAGCGGATATCTACGATGAAGTCAGTAAAAAGGAATCTACACGGGTGTATGAAGTGAAGGAGTTGCAGCCGCTCTTTGCAGCCTATTTTCAGGCGGGAATGATTCAAGCCCGCTGGTTCAGTGGGGAGCTTCGGGCCGGAAAAGGAGATCTGGTGAGATACGTGCATGATGGGTTCAACCGTAACATGGAAACGGAACGGGTGCTGACTCTCCGGAACGGCAAAGTGCTGAAAACGCAGACTTATCATAATTACCGGAGAACCGGACTGAATCTGATGAAAGCACAGGGAGAAATCGAGCGTAGATTTCCCTGGAAGCGGTTTCCTGAATACCGGGGAGAACGGATTGTTTTTACGATAAGTGATTTCCAGACTACGGAAGACGGGTGCTTCGTGGATTGTGACGTGCATTCTGTCTTTATACGTTCTTTACGGGAAAAGACAGACGACGGAACTCATCCGCTGGCTCTTGCTCTCAAAGAAACGCTTAGATCCATTTATCCATGGGAGGTACTTTTTATCAACGGGAAGCACACTATAGAATTTCAGTATTTTACTATGCCGCTGAAAGAAGATATAACGCATAATGAGGGTGATTCTGCAAGATATACAATTGTCGGTCGGGTGTATGGTGAATCTGTCCGTCAACGCCCTCCTTATGATGTGGTACATGATGTGCTGGTTGGTTCCAATCTGAGCATGGCAGGACAGCCGTTTCTGGGATGGCTGACAGATTCCACCGGCTGCTTCCGGATAAAGGGACTGGAGGCTGGAACTTATCATCTGAAAGCTGAATATGTGGGACTGGCCCCTTGTGATACGGTAATAACCCTTCCTTTACCACATAATGACACCTTGCGGATGGTGCTTCCTTTATGGTATGATCATATTTTGAAATATGACTGTTCACCGGAGCTGTCGAAAGAAAACATCGTTAAAGGACGTCCCCAATTGCGCCTGGTAATACCGGAAGGACAGGAACAGAAAATCCGTACACACTTTTTCTGGAAGATGTATGGTGTGAGCTATGACGCTTTTTATCCATTGAAGAAAGATGGAACACTGGACTGTTATCTGGGTGTTCCCAATCATATACTGACAGCTTATAATCGGGTGGTTTTTGATTATCTGGATATGAAATTTGGCAATTCATGGCGTAAGGTGGCTCCGAAAGGAATATTTGGTCTGGATAAATCTTTAGATGAATCTTGTGATGATAATACAATGAGGAAAAAGACTTTATTCTGACAATAAGTTTGATTTCTTTAACACTTTTGCATAGTGGTTTATCAGCCATTGAGTGTTATAGTGTATATGGTCATATTTCACAGATCTAATTTTTTACCTTAAAAGTAGATTATAGTAACTATATGTACACAAAAATAAGCATTGATTATGAAGATTAAGACTTTAACAGGACTATTACTTTTATTCCTATGCTCAATCAGCATTGCCAGTTGTAAAAAAGAAGATGTTCTTACAGACAAAATAAAGATCATCCAAATGTACGTATCAAATGAAACGGATTTTTATACCCCGTGGGGCAGTGAAAATCCGGTAGAATGTATGTTGGTGAAGGAAGAAAACATGTCTGAATACTCAAAAGTAGCCATGAATGGAATCCTTGGGTTCAATTATGAGAAAGGACATGAGTATGTTTTGAAAATAGAAAAAACAATCCTTGCGAAGCCAGCCAATGATATCAGATATAAGCTTCTGGAAATAATTAACGATAATGTAGTCAAAACTACTTTGGTATGGGATACTTTCATTGATGACAGTAAAGAAGATGAAATAGATATTAGCAGCAAATATAATGGAGTTCAAGGTTGGTGGGATATTGCAAACACGCCGTATATATATGTCGGAGCTGTATTTCCCGAAAATTCCTTTGCTACTTCTTTTGATAAGGAAATAACAGGCAAGAAGCAACCTATAAATCTCTGTTTTGATTTTACGGAGCCTTATATTGCGATAATGAATGATGTCAGACAAAATGAATATAATAAGATAATTAAGGAAGTAATAAGGTCGAAAGAATATCAGAATTTCAAATATCCGACCAGACCATATATCGCAAAACTGACAGAATTGAAAAGTCTTGAGAATGTAGAATTATATATCGATGATAATGAAAATTTTGCGAGTATTCTGAAGAAAATAGGTAATAAAGAATTTGATATGAACAACACGGTAAGTCTTTGTCTGGGCAAAGTCATTTTCAAAGGTTTTACCGTTTCAATGGATATACCAGAAAAAGGAATATTCGTTGAAAATCCGACTAATAAAGATAATCTTGTTTATCTACGTACACTGACCTATGGTACCAGTGCCTATTTCTTGATAGCAAGTAAATATCCTTATAATGAAATCGTTTCTTCCTTGAAAGGTCCTTTTGTAAAGAAACAGGAAAACGAGGAGATTCTGAATAATTCACAAATTATTCTTCTCACTATTTCTGATATAAGACAAACAGCCGATATCAGTAATTCGTTTGAAGCTTTGCAAAATTATCTGAATAATCCATTCATGAGTGGTGAAACGTATGGATATCCGATCTTTTGTAAAGGGATGTACGTAAAAGACAACAGTACATTTATACCTGGCAAATAAGCATTAGTAAAGAGAATAACTTCCTGATATAGATATCTTACCTGCAACATTAAAAATAATTCACCATCATGTCCTACCTAAATCTGCCCAGTGGCCTTTCTGACTTATGCCATTGACATTATGAATGGAAATCAGGAAAAGAAGGTAAAAGTAAACCGATCAAAGGTCCTGTACTTTGATTATGTCGTATAATTAATACAGAAAGATTGACGCAAATAGAAAAAATAAGGAAAGAACTTTGTTTCGGATATGAAAATCAGCAGAATATTTTACACATCCTTTTGGAAGCAAAAACTCAATCATCAAAAAACGATGATTGAGTTTTTCATCCATATGCCATTTCAGGAATTTCTTATTCGGGGCAAATCTATTAAGCATATTGAGACTTTTATGATTTTTGTATTTTTATAATCTTCCGTTATCATTCCATTCTCCGTAAAGAAGTCCTTTTCGGGTATTTTCTATAAATTTGTTCAGGCGGCTTTCAAAAAGTTCGGGTTGATTCTTTTTGATTTGGATGGTATCAATTCTGATTCGCTTATATAAGTCAGGGAATTGGCAGAAGTTGTTCCACACTACCGGATCAGATTGTAATCTGTGTAATATATCCTTGTCTATGGTAAAACCATTAGGTGACATATCCGGCAGAACGGCTCTTCCGGCATCTGTCATCAGTCCTAACCGTTCCATTCTGCGGCATCTTTCTTTATTGAGTTCGGACCAATTGCTTCTTGGTTTTCTGGGACAAAGTTTTTGGGCTGTTATAACATCTGCTATTTTCTTAGTAGTACTGTCTATCCAACCGAAACATAGTGCTTCTTCTACAGCGTCGATATACCAAAAAGTATTGCCATCCGTAGGTCTACCACGTTTCACGACTACCCAGCACTCTTTCTCCGTTTTATGGTTATGTGTCAGCCATTCACGTAGTTCTGCCCTTGATTTGATGTCCAGTAAATTATGTATTTCCATTGTTTGTTGTTTCAATTTGCATTTTGCAATGTTGGCTACCTCGTAAAATGGATTCGCAGATTGTTACCCGAAATGCTTTGTCTTTCCATAATGAATGCAAGACGTAAAGAATGCTTTACTTGGAACACTCACAAAGTAGGGGTGTTGAAACATATCCTTGCTGATGGAGCATACAAGTACATTCCATAAAACACAGATGATAAACAGAACCTTTTTCAATGATTTCGCTTTTAACTCCAGGCAGTTTGTTTGCTTCTGAAAAGAAGGTGTCCAAATCACCATTTGCTTTTTCATATAGTTTCTGATAGATTTGCAGTGTTCCACATTTCACACAATTTTTCCCGCATTCCGAAAAGAATGAGGCGCGCTGTTCCTCGTTCAGACAGCTTATCCCTTTTTCGAATCCTTGGAACCACTCTGATAAAGTCATGCTATTTCTTTTTTAGATTTCAAAAATATGGAAATATTTTCAATATTCATTGGTGTGTTTCAAAAGATATTCCGATATTTTCTCAATACTGTTAAATACTTTTCCTGGATTGCATTTTCCCAGTTCTTCTTGAATAGAATTTGTTACACACCAGGCAGCGGACAAGCATACCACGTTCACCATCCTGCATTGTATTATATCAGAAACAGTATCTCCGACATACACGATTTCTGCAGGGGAAAGATGGTAAATATTCAACAATTCATTCAAAGCTTCATGTTTGGTATTTCGTTCTGCATTACCTGTTATGATTCTGTCGAAATCAGAATCCATCCCCAATTGCTCCAATATACTCCCACAGCTCTTTGCTCCTTTGCCTGTGACAAATGCTACAGTTAGTATTAATCTATCTTGTCAAAACAGAAGATGACAAGTGAGTAAACATCACTCTGGTTGTTCCCAAATATCTTTCGAGGTGGTTTACAGCCAGGCGATAGTTCTTAGCATTACGTTCATGTCCTTCAGAGGCCATACGGTTAATGAATTTTGTAGCATAGTCGCTAAAGCATACTTCCATATCAGAGTTCGTTAAGTATTCTATTAATTCTGTTACAGAGTATCCTGACACATCTTTACGATTTACTAGTTCTGTATAACGAAGTATTTCCTGTGCACAATATTTATTTATGACAGCATCCTTAATCTCTCCAGATTTGGATAACTGTTTGTCAGTAACGAATTTATCAGTCTTAATATACCCTGATTTTGAACGATGAAGTACTCGAATGTACACTTGGTAAAAGCCGTCAGCTCGCTTATACCTTACAATAGTCTTAAATGTTGCCATACCTTATTGATTTACAGTTGTTTTACTTTTGTAAGTTCTTTGTAAGCGTACCCTCTCAGTTTTGTAAGCTATTTGTAAGCAAGTACCGTTTATTTGGCTCATTTTTTGCGGACAAATGCACGAACCGCCTAAAAACAACTTAGGCTGTAATGTCTGAAAAACAGTCCATTACAGCCTAAATCAATGATTATCTTATACTATTTATGCTTCCTCTATTGCAGCCTGCGCCACTTTCAGATGGAATTGAAAATCAGAATCTTATG
>ERZ779852.570-NODE-570-length-39246-cov-6.298793_pt1 | contig 39246 bp, 45 predicted proteins | sample MGYA00511559_ERZ779852 | MGnify/ENA primary metagenome ERZ779852 (study PRJEB29588, sample SAMEA2157977) | human gut metagenome | biome: human gut; feature: human-associated habitat; material: faeces | place: Denmark | collected 2008/2010 ...
GCGCTCGACGACGTCGCGCTCGGCGTCGGTCAGAGGGTAGCGCGCGGCGGGCTCGGTCGGCTCCACGGTCTCAGCGGCCGGTGCGGGGGTGTCCGGGATGTATGTGCCGACGGTGGTGGTCGGCGGCAGGATGTTGGTCTCCTGCTTGTTGCCGGTCGGGGTGGTGAAGATTGCCACAGAGATGCCGCCCAGCAGAAGGACGGCAGCGGCCAGCATGGCAGCTCTCAGGGCTTTCCTCTTGGCACGGCGGTGCCGGCGTGTTATACTTGCGGTGCGGGATCCGTATGCTGGCAGGCTGCTGGATCTTCTCGCATGGGTCGCCCGGTCGCAACGGGCGGCCCTTTCTTTTGTGGTTTCCATTGGTTTCTCCTTTCACTGAGCCCGTGCGACGGTCAGATCACAGAGGGCGTGAGTGAGGTCGCTGAACTCGGTCTCTCGGACGGTGTCAGCGGTCAGCAACACGAGGTAGTCGTTGTCGTAGTAGTCGATCTCGAGGTGCCGCTGCCGGTTTACTTCGTTTTTGTGGCGGGCGTAGGGCTCGGCACGGTTCCAGACGTCGTCAGGGATCCAGCGGTCGAGGCGATCCTCGACGCGCTCGCGCAGCTCCTCGCTCGTGATTGTGATCTCCGGGCTCATGCTGTCACCTCCTGAGTGTGCCTATCGCGTATTCGAGCGCGATGATGTCGCAGTTGTAACGCAGGTTTTCCTCGTCGATGATGTGCAGTTTTTTCCTTTCGGCGAGAAGCTCAGAGAGCTGGTCGACCACGTCGAAGCCTTCAGGGGGCGGGGCGGGTGCGGTGCTGTCCTTCTCCTTCAGCGCTCGGTCGTTTTCGATGATCTGCTCCTTGATTTCTTCGGGGGCGTCCGAGAGGTCTGTCGTCTGGTCGGGGCTTTCGGGTGCCTCAGCCTTCTGCTCTGCGGTGCGCTCGAAGCGTTTGCCGAGCTCCCAGTCGTCGCGGCGAAGGTCGAAGGCGTCACCGAGCTGAATGATGTTGGGATAGTTGCTGAGCGCGACGGTCATGGCGGGCTTGTCGATTTCGTAGGCGTAGTAGGTTACATTCGTAAAGCCCATTTTGTCGAGGCAATAGCGCCCGGTGCCGATGCCGTCATACATGGAGAGGACGACGATCTCCTCGTCCCTCGGCACGTCCTTCAGGGCTCCTGCGAGGATGTGGATGATGACCTCAGCCGTCCAGCCATTCCCAAGTCCGCGGTATCTTTGCGTCGCGCTGACTGCCGATGTGTAGCCATCAGGAAGGGTCTGGAGCCGTTCGCACTCCGTCGGCGTGAGCTTTCGGATGACGTAATAGCCGTCCGGCAGCTTGATCGGGTACTTTTTGCCTTTTATCTCGATCTCTCCGTTGACCACCTCGTAGACCGGCAGATCTTCGCCGTTTTGGTTAGTGACGACAAGCCTGCTCTGATGTCCTGATGCTGTGAGGGCGTTGGCTTTTCCGTCGGTTCTTACCTCGTATGCAGAGCCATCGTCTCGACCGCGCCACGCAGCACCTTGAGCCTCTCCTGCGGGGTAGGCATAAAGCCCAGTCTCAGGGCCGCCCCCGTTGGGTCTGGCGCATAGTGCCACAGCTTTGCCGCTCGCGTCGTAGATCCTGTGAGCTTGTCCTCCAGTAACCTCTCCGTCTGCGTTTGGCATGGTGCCGACTCTTACCGGCGCGGCGTAAAGCCCCGTTTTTGCTCCGAGCCCGCCGCCCTCGCCGCACAGGGTCGTTGCTTTCCCTTCGGGGGAGTAGACTCTGTACTGCTTGGAGTCATGGCTCTGTTTCTTGGCGCTGTTCTCGATGGTGCCGATCCTGATTGGCTCAGCAACCATGCTGTCGGTCTGCACAGTCGTCAGGGCGTTGGCTTTTTCAATCCCGCTGGTCTCGAAGCGTCGGTACAGTTTTCCGTCGTCCTCGCGGCGGTTCCTGCATCCGACTCCGACCGCCGGAGCTCTGAGCTCGTACCCTTTTTCGGAGGTTGCCGTCTCGAGGATGTCCTTCAGCATGATGCCGCGATCCGCGGGCTGGTCGACGTTCCAGTTGAAGGCGTAAAAGCGTTGACGGTTCTGTGCGCTCACGAGGGCGCTGTTGATGTGCATGAGATCCACGCCGAGCTCGTGGCTGATTTGGTCTTTAATGGGCTGTGCGGCGCTCTTGTTGTTCTCATAGAGGAAAAAATCAGGCTTGAATTTTTCCTTTGCAATCAGGTAGTTTCTGAACAGTTCCCAGCCGAGCCCCTCAGCTTCGACCTCTCGCCCTTTTTTCTGTGCGACGCTCCAGTAGGTGCACGGAGAGCCGATCAAAATCTTTATCATTCATTTCACTTCCTTCCTGTGCGGGCCGGGAGCGTCTGCTCGGGTCTGGTCAGGCCCTTGCTGAAGCTCTGCGGCTCATATCTGACGCCCACGATCCGGCGGCCGCTGACGCCGTACTTGGGGTTGTAGCCGAACAGGTTGACGTAGCTGCCGAGATCCTCGCGCTCGTCGTCCATCGCCTTCAGCACCTCGAACAGGGCCAGCACGTCGTCGATGGCGCGATGGCTGTTCTGCACCTTGCCGGTGAGGTCGTAGGCGATGATCGCGTTGGCGAGCTTGTGCGGGTAGGCCCTGCGGTCTTTGTAGACCGTCAGGCTGTCCAGCCAGTCGATCCGGCCGACCTTCTGGCCGCGAAGCAGGCCACGGAGGAAACAGGCGTCAAACTGCGCATTGTGGGCGATCATCATGGTCGGGCCGTTCTGCATGAGCTTGGCGATCTGGCTGGCCGCCTTGGCAGGCTGCACGCCCTCGGTCTGGAGCCGCTCGTCGGTGATGCCGGTCAGGCTGACGATGTTCTCCGGGAGGGTCTCGCCATCGGGCAGCTTGATGAAGGTGTCCATCTTGCCGGCGATCCGCAGGCCGCTGGTGGCCGTGCGCTCCACGCGCAGGGCGGCGAGCTCGATGATCTGGTCGTTGTCGAAGTCGAGGCCGCTGGTCTCGGTATCAAACACGACGAGGGCCTTGTAGCGGTCGAACAGGGTGGAGAGGTTACTCATGCTTGGCCTCCTTCTCGCGGGTAGCTCTCAGGGTGCCGAGCATAAACGAGAGGGCCGCGGTCAGTTGATCCTCGGTGGCGAAGGTGCCGCCGAACTGCTCGGCCAGCGCCGCGATGATCTCGCCGGCGTGCTCCGGCGTGACGTCGTCTGTGGCTTCGTCGTCCTCGATGGAGATCAGGAGATCGGAGTCCAGATAACAAGCGGGGCGCAGGCCGTAGCTGCCGCTGTAGGCGTTGTTCCAGCCCAGAGTGCCATCGGAGCTGACGTAGCGGGCGAGTGACTCGTAGCCGTTAGACTTCGTGCTGAAGGCAGTAGACAGCCACCACCAGTCGTCTGCGTTGGGGATGACGTCGCGGTTGCGCCGGTACTGGTCGACCGTCAGCAGGAAGATGGTGACGGTGCAGGTGCCGTAGTCCTTCAGGCCGTCGTCGGTGGTCAGGTCGAGCTCCGTGGTCAGGAAGGCGTTGGGGCCGTTCACGTCCTCGAGCAGGTTGTCGAGGTAGGCGCCGTTGAGGTATTCCTTGCTGCTGGCGACGGCGAAGTTGTTGCAGTTGCCCTCGTCAAAGGCTCGGGTCTCGATGATGTCCTTGCTCAGGCAGAGGGCGCGGCCGTCATCATTCTCCAGCAGGATCCAGCTCTGGCCGGCATAGTCGAAGGCCGTGCCGCGGGCGGTGTTCTTGAGTGCGATCTTTTTCATGGGGTTGCTCCTTTCGTTCTCTGCGGCCGAGCCTTCTGGCTGGCCTGAATGTTCGTCAGGGTCTCGCCGGCGCGGAGCCGGCTCTCACAGTGCGGGCAGATGTAGCCAGTGTGGGGGATCTTCTGGTAGATGCTGACGTTCCAGTCGAGCCCGCAGCCGACGCACTTGGCTGTCATGGGCCTCCACCTCCTTCCGCAGCCAGAGCCTCGAAAACATAGCGCCGGATGCGGTTGCGGTACTTCTTCCGGGTTCTGGCTTTCTTTGCGTGAGCTGCGAGGTGCAGCCACTTCGGCGGCACTCCGATGGCCTTGGCCGATACCTTCCAGAGCTTTTTGAGGGCAGAGAGCACGGCGTTGATGACCGGTTTCAGGGTCTCGGCCAGCTTGGCGGCGATTTCCCGCAGAGCGTCGGCCAGCTTCTCGAAGGCTTCGCGGGCCTGCTGCATCTTCTCACGATCGGCGAGCGTCATGCTGCCGTCGTAGACGTAGGGGCTCAGCTCGTTGTCGCCTCCGTCGGCCAGACGCTCACAGAACGGGAGGCCGGCAGCTTCGGCAGCCTTGCGGCCCTCCTCGAGGGCGTCCCGACCTTGCGTGACTTCGCAATAGTCCGCGAGGAGGTTGTGGCCGCCTTCGTAGTGCCAGCGGATCCCGGCGGCGATCTCGTCGATGGTCATGTCCTCACCGAAGTGGCCGCAGTAGTAGCCGTTGACGATGACGGCGTCCGGGTCGGCCTTCAGGATCCCGATGGCGTCGTTGAGGTCGTCGGTCTCCCACTCGCCGTTCCAGATGTCGCTCCAGATCGTCAGGGCGTTCCACGAGCGGCCGGTGCGATACACGATTGTCCAGCCGATGCCGTCGCGGATCTCCGCGGCGAAGTCTCGGGCGATGTCTCTCAGTGCTGCCATGCTGGCGCCTCCTCTCTGGTGATGTGCACGACGGTGACGAGGTCGTCGATCTCGTGCTTGGTGGTGTATGTGTCCCGCTCGTCGAGCCCGATGTGCCGCAGCAGCGTCTCGGGCCCATCCAGCAGGAAGGCGGTGACGGCCACGGCGTTCAGCCGGTAGACCGTGACCTCCACGGTGCAGCGGGCGTCGTCCTCGTCCAGCGTGGACGGGAACGAGGCCCGGCAGATTGGGGTCGCCTCGTATCTGAAGGCGGTCGCGCGGTTCTCGCCGGCGATGATGTCCTTCACGAACTCCTCGAAGGCTTTGCGAGGGATCGAGCTGCGGTACTTGTCCAGCGTGACGTCGGCGAGCTGCCGGATGGCTTTGGTGTTCATGTTCTGCACCTCCTCAGCAGGCGTCGCCGTGCGGGCCGACGACCGTGACGTGCTTGGTGTTACCGTCTTTGTCCTCGTAGATTTCCTCGACGCTGTTGTCGGCCCAGTTGATCGTCTCCTTGAGCCGCCAGCACCGAGCGTCGTCCGCAGCTTTGGCGGCTTCGCGTGCTTCTTGCTGGAGCTCCTTCAGGCGTCCGAACTCGCTTAGCGTCAGGCTTGCAAAGGGTTCGCTCAGCGCGTAGTCGCTGAGGTAGAAGCTGATAAAGCTATGGTTCCAGCCGGCGTTATGCCAGCCGCTCGTTGCTTTTTCGGCGAAGGCTATGAGCTCGGCGTCGTCCTCAATTGGGCCGCGCTTGCGGTGTTCAAAGATGAACTCGTCGCGGGAAAAGACGGGTTTCCCGTTTACATAGCCGTACACATTGGGGTTGTGTGTCATGGTGGTCTCCTTTCGTCTTGGCCCGGCCAGAGCCGGGGATCTTAGTGGTGTCGAGTCCCTGAAAAGCAGAAACACGACCGCCGGATCGCTTCAGAGAGCAGCGCGGAGGGGGTGCGCAGCTCGTCCATTTTCAGCGTCGGGGTCGTGTGGTCGTTTTCATGTTGGGCTCTCCTTTCTTCGGCCCGGCGCTGCCGGGTGTTCTTGGCTACTGTGCGGCCGGTGCTCGTTTACCTCTGCGCTTGAAGCTCTCACGCAGCCGCCTCTCGGCGAGCTCTGCGCTGTACCCTTCGCGCTGGTTGGCGTCCAGCGCGCCGGTCGCGCCTCGCTGGAGCTCCTTGTAGATCGTGGTGTGGTGGACGCTCAGGCGGGCCGCAATATCGACCGGCCGATCTCCGAGCAGATGCCACGCCTCGATCTTCTTCCTGTCCTCGAAGGTCAGGTAGCGGTACTTTCCCGTCAGTCTCACCTCCGTCCTATGGGGTTGTAGTAAAGAAAAAACGCACAGCCGACTCAGTTGAGTCTCTGTGCGTTTAATGATAATGGACAGCTTTTTCGTGATTTTTGAAAAAAAGGCTTTACAAAAACTTTGCGGTGTGCTATTATAGTCAAGCAGTCCGAAAACACATGGGGGCGTAGCTCACTTGGGAGAGCGCTTGACTGGCAGTCAAGAGGTAGAGAGTTCGATCCTCTTCGTCTCCACCATTACAATCTAATCCGAACATTTTTGTAACGCTTGACGTGTTCGGTTTAGTCGTTCAGATTGAACGCTAAAGAAATAACCCCGCTTTCCGGTAAGGGAAGGCGGGGTTATTCTCTTTTCCTGCTCATAGCTGCGCGAATAGCAAGCGCCGCCATGCAGTAATTTGTTATTGCTTCGTTCTTTTGCCTGTAAAGCTCCGACAGGCTCAACCCATACATTGCTTGCAGTTTTGCCCGATGTCCCGCATAGCGGCAACGCCGATCTATGAAGAACTGCCGCAATATTTCTTGTTCCTGCTGAGGCAACGTATTCAAAGCGGCTGCGATAAATGCGGCGCGTTGCCGTTCCGCCGCGTCCGTGCTTTCTTCCAGCACTCTAAAGCCTTCAAGCTCTGCTATTGCCGCTTCCCGCATTTTCTCAAAGTCCATTTTCAAGCCCTCGCAATTCCTCCGCCGCCCGCTCGATCCACTCTTCCCAATTTTCCGCCGCTATAACAACATTTAACGGCGTGGGTGAATGTCCGAAAACGTCCTGCGGATCGTCCGGAAAGTGCGCATAATGCAGCGCTTTCAATGTTTCGTCCCGCCGAAGCTTCAACATTGCGGCGTTTTCAATTCGTGCAACCTCGTTTTCATCTTTGAAGCGCCCGCTGGAAGCAAGCGCCCGTTTCGTGTAATCGTCAAAATATAACCGCCGGATCACAAACGCTTCCCGCTCCGGCAGACGATCGACCGCCGCGCGGACAATTTCGCATAGCTCTTTTTTCTCTATGCGTTCGTCGAACTCTTCCGCGCTTTCACCCTCTATCAAGTCGCCCGCTTCCGTCCCGCTCCCGTCCTTGTCGTTCTCAATAATTGCATTGAGAGAGGAACACGGCTGCGGAAATATGCGCTTGTCGCCCTCTCGGACGTTGCCGAACATGGCGTATACCTGTTGTTTGTATTTGAAGTTTATGTAGCTTGCAAGTGCAAATCCCTTTTCCGGATCGAAGGCGTTTACAGCTTCAACCAGCGCCAAATATCCGCATTGCATGAAATCATCAAGATCAACAAACGCGTTTTCCTCAATGATTGAACGGTATTTCACCGCCAAGTAGTAAATATGCCGCCTGTTCTGCGCCCAAAGCAGCGCAAAGGCCTCTTTATTGCCCGCCTTCGCCCGCGCTGCTAATTCCTCATTGCACCATAGCTTTCCCATAAGCTCATACGCTCGCCGCGTCCGGCTCTGTAACTTCTATATTTTGATCGTTCGACAGCTTGCAATAAAGGCTAATATCATCGGTATAGCCTTCGTAGTTGTCTATGCGTTTAATGTCGTAGAACTTGCCGCCGTACTCCACCAGCATTTCCGTTGTTACGTCGGTTCTATGATTGACCGTGAAAACAACCTCTTCCGCCGCGTTCACCATTGCGGAAGCGTAGAACTCGCTTCCGGACAACTGCCGATAGTAAGCCCACAACCTCCCGCTATGGATCGGTCGCCATTCTTCCGTGTTGAACCCGTGTTCGTTTGTCGTGCTTGTAAAAGCAATAATGCGGATTTTCTTATCTTTCAGCTTCATTCCTGCCGCTCCCTCCGTTATAGCGTCCGTATATATTCTTCGTATTTCTCCGTTAAACCTACATAAGCGTCAAGCAGGCTTGCCATGCCGTCTATGCGCTGCTTTGCGGCTTGATTTTTGACCGGAACAATATTGCCGTTTACGTCGGTTTTAACGCCTGTGTTTGTCAAACACCATTTCAAGATCGGGTGATTGTTATAAACAATCCGCTTTGCCTGCAAGTCTGCACCCATGTTCTGCATAGGAAGTGAAAGCGTTTTTGCGCCCTGTATGCAAGGGATCATATTAAACCCGCTCGCCTTCATTTCCTCAACCCAATAGCGGGCGCTCCATGCGTCATAGTAAACCCAAGCGGGAACAATCTTGTATTCCGCCGCCATTTCCAAAAACCACGCCGTTACGTCCTTGTAATTGATCGTGTTTCCGGCGCAAGTGCGCAATAGTCCGCGATCCCGCCACTTGTCATAGGGTATCTTTTCTTCCGCCACGCGGCGCTCTAACGTTTCTTCCGGTATCCAGTACATTTGCGTAACACACCGTTTCCCCGTGTCCTTGTCGATCATCAAGAGCGTTGCACACGTCAAATCAAGCGTTTTCGACAGGTCAGCGCCGCCGATCGCAAACTTGTTCTTGAAGCGGGCAAGATCGAACGTTTCCGCGTTGTCTATGTCCTCATAGGTCAGCCACGCCGTGCTTAACGTATCCTTGATATTGAAATCCTTTACCAGCAGGCCGCGCAATTCGTTAGGGTTATTTTGTGCGCGGGCAACCTTTGTTTGAAGATCATCTATTTTCTTGATCGTGCCTAACGCGGGGTTTGCCTTCTGCCATGCCTCCGGCTGCGTCCATTCCTCGCGGCTGTCAAGCTCATAGAGGATTGGAAGAAACGTATCATCTTTGAAAACGCCGTCAACGATATTGCAGGCCGTCGCATACATTTCATCAAAGATGTTTTCGCGGATCGTTCCCGCCGTCGTTATCATAATCAAGAGCGGCTGGCGGCGGGCGCTCTGCGATTGCTTCATAACCTCGTATAAATTGCGGTCTTTAATGCCGTGCAATTCGTCGATCACAACGCAATGAGAATTTAGGCCGTCCATGCTGCCGCTGTCCTTGCTCAACGCCTCCATTTTTGAAAACGTGTTTGCAAAGTATAGATCGCCCTTGCGCTTGCGTACAAGCTCGCGCAACTGTGGGCTTTGCTTAATCATGTTATAGGCCTCTTCAAAGATAAGCCGCGCTTGATCTCGCTTTGTGGCAACGCAATAGATTTCCGCGCCCGCTTCACGGTCGGCGATCATCATATAAAGCGCAATGCCCGCCAGCATGGTACTTTTGCCGTTCTTTCGGGCAACGTAGAACATTGCTTCGCGGTACTGCCGCAAGCCCGTTTCTCTATCGACGAACCCGAACAGCGCGGATATGAAAGCCTTTTGGAACAATTCAAGCGTTACAGGCTTGCCCGCCCACTCGCCCTTTGAATGCTTGCAGAAGCGTTCTATAAACTCAATCGGGCGCAAGGCCTTCTTTTCGTCAAAGATATACCGTGCGCCCGCTTCCGGCGCTTCGATCCGCCGCGCCAGCTCTTCATAAACCTTCCGAACCCTGCGCGAAACAACGCATTTACCGCCTTCAATCTCCCTCCAATATTCAAGAATGTAATTCAAGGTTTATCCCTGCTTTGTGATGAAGTCCAGCACTTCATTTTTCTTCTTGCTGTCAACCTCCGGCGGCGGTAATAGGTCGGTAAGCTGCTTATAAAGAAGGCTGTAACGCTGGATCGTCGTATTATAAGACTTCAAAGCAGGGCTTTCCCGCAAGAACTCTTGTTTACCCTGCTTGAAGTGGTCAACTGTGCCGTTTTCCTTGATCTTTTCGCGCAAATCTGCAAGGGTTTCCGCCACGAAAGATATTTCAACAATGAGCTTTTCGGCTATGTCTTTGCGATCCGCCGGAACAAGTTTCAATATCTTTTTAAGTTTGCGCACGTCCTTCAATCTCTCATTATCTCTATCGTTTGTCATGGCAAATCACCCCGTTTCAATACTACCCGTTCGGGCTTTTGCCCTCCCCTCATATGTGCGCCCGTGGAGAGGAAAAGACAGGTTGCCCCCTGATGGTGCGTTTTCCCCCTCTAAAAAATTTTAGTGGGGGGGTATTTCGTCGCTGCGTCGTGAAGCGTCGTACTTCTCGAACCATTCCGCCGCCAGCTTTTCATTTAGTTTCCGGTTGTTCGCTCTGCTTTCGTCGCTCTGAATGCGTCGTATGCACTCTTCAAGCGTTGTCGGCATTAGAACAACCTCCGCCCGCAATTCGTCGGCAATGGCTTTCATTTCCCGTGTGTCTGCGATCGTCGTTATCACGAAGGCGCGTTCCCATCTGCCGCGCCGCGCCTGTATGATCTGATATAGCAATTCCCGAACTTCCAGCGCAACGGACAGGATCGGCGCATGGTTCAAATGCACGTTGCCCGTTTCACCGTTCAGCGCTGCGCACAGATAATCAAGATCAACAACTAAATCGTTGCCGCTTTTATGCTGCGCAACGTATGTTGTTTTCCCGCTCGCCGGACTTCCGCACACAAGAAATACATTCGCTTGCTTTATTACGTTGCCTTCATCATCGAAGGCAATACCATTCAGTCGCGCCGCCTGCCCCCGCGCCTTCATATCCTGCGAATGCTCTTCCGCGTGGCACTTTTCGCAAACAGCTTTCAGATTGTCCCAATTCAACGTTATATCCGGATCGTTGACGTTCCACGGCTTGATATAGCGAATATGGTGGACTACGGAAGCCGCCCCACCGCAACGTTCGCAAATATAGTGCTGGCTTTGCAAATAAGCCTCGCGCGTCTTGCGCCACTCCTTGCTGTCATAGAACGGCCTCGCGTAGTCCTTCGCCATACCCTTAACCCCTTTCCGCTTTCAGTTGAAGCGTTTTCAAAAGGCTGTCAATAGTCCGCTGTATCTTGTCAGCGTCTACCCGCTCCGCATGATACCAAAGCGTAAGAATGAACTTTCCCGCCGTATCTGCTAACGGTTCGGTTTTCTGTGCCTCCGCCGGAATGCCCGTGCAAAGCTCGATATAGTCCGGAATAGCCGCAAGCAATCCCGTTATAATATCGTCGTTGTCGGTGTTATCCAGCCGTAACGCTTCGCGGGCTTGCTCTAACGTAAGCATTGCACCCGCTCCCGATTAAGTCGCCGAACGTGTCAGCTTGATAAAGGCCTCTTCCACAATGGGCTTGCAATCGGCAACCGCCATAGCGCGGTAATCAATGCGCCCGCTCTTGAAGCTGCTTTCGCGGGAAGCCTCGATCGTGATACCCTCCGGCAGATTGTAGCCCATGTAATTGAAGTTACCGAACAGGATAGTTTCCGCCGGGAGGTAATCATCAACAACGACAGGGAAGCCAAGAATTTTCCCGATCCCCTCAGCCTTCGGATCGGCAATGAAGAGCGGTCGCCCGTTGCTATCCACCATGCTGTAAAACAGGTTGTACAGCGCGGCGTTGTTCATTGCCCAGCAAGCGCCGGAAGCGTACCCGCGTTTCAGCGCGGCAACGACCTTCACAACGTCGGCATATTTCAGCCCGTTTGTTTTGTGGAAGGTAAGGGCGTTTGTATCGCCCCAAGTAATGCCGTTCAGAACGCCCGTACCCTGCGAAGAACCCGTACCGTTTACAAGGCCGTCCGCAATGCAGGCCATCACGCAATTAGTAAGCTCTTCCACAAGGTAGCTTTCAAATGCGGCAATGCTCATGCTCTGCACTTTGACGCTGATAGAAAGCACCTTCATAATTTCGTAGCCGTCGAAAGAAACGGTTGCGACGCTGGGCGCTGCGCTGTCAACCGCCGCGCCCTCGGTGTGCCAGCTTGCAGCGGCGGCGGGAGTACCGACAGGGATAGCAATTTTAGAAGGCACATTGAAGGAACGGCAAACGCTCATAATGCCGCCCATCGTGCGGGCTTTGCTGATAACCTCGTTCAGCGTCTGCGTGGGGAGAACCGCCGCAACGTTGCCGGAAGTGCCGTAAGCGTCCGCCCGCTGCTCGGTCATGGCGCGATTGAAGGCCGCTTCCTCAAAGCTGTTCAGCTTGCGCCCCAGCAGGCGTTTCATAAACGCGCTGCGGTATTCGGCGCTGTTGAATACGTCGCCTTCGGTGGCCTCATAGCTTGCGCGGCGCTCGAAGGTCATACCCGCGCCCGCCACGGGGTTAAAACTGTTCTGCTGCCCGCCTGCGGCGCGGCTCTGTACATTCTGCTTTGCCTGCGAAAGTCCTTCAAGCTCAATATTGAGCGCGTCCACGTCGGCGGTTGCGTCGGTGGCAACAATGTTCTTGATCTCTGCCGCTCTGCGCTCGATTTCCTCCAGCGTAGAAGTGCGGTAATGGTTGAAAGCCTCTGCAATAGTCTTGAATTTCATTTTGTATTCCTCCGTTTGATTGAAATAATGGCGTTTGCCGTTTCTGTGATCTGCTTTGCGAAGGCAAGGTTTTCACTTCGCGCCGCTTTTGGGTTGTTGCTGCCCTCGTAGCCGGAAGCAATTTTCTTCTGTTCCCGCTCCAAGATGTCAATTTGCCTGTAAAGCACTTCTGTAAGCGATTTACGCGGCTTGTCCTGTGCGGCCTCCGCCGCCTCGGTCTGCTCCCGCTCCGGCTCGGCGGGCTTTTCGATATGGATTTCAATTTCTGTTGTATTCCCGTCCTGCTTGACAATGGCGGGCTTTACAACAATGCCGTTTTCGTCTGTCATAGCGTTATACCTCTTTCAGCAGAATTGAATTTGCCTTGATAATGGCTTTCGCCCTCTCCGCCGCCGTAGAAGTCCATGCGTTAATAGCGGATCGCGCTTCAACGCTGGTCTGCGGATAAGCAGGGAACGGAACGACGCTGATTTCATACACTTTTTCAATCTTTGTGATCGTGCGTGTATTTGTCGCCGCGTCGTAGCTGTCGCCGCCCTCCGGCACTTTGAAGGCGAAGGACATTCCGGAAAGATCGCCGCGCTGTACTGCCGTATAAACGCTTCGCGCTTCCTCGGTGTCCGGTAATTCTGCAACCATGCTTAACCCTGCCGCGTCAAGCGTCAGTTGCATTGTTTTGGGCGTTCTCGCAAGCGGTACTTTGTTCAAGTCGTGATTGTAGAACAATCTCGCGTCGGACAAGTCCGCATGATCCAGCGCCCCCGCTCGGATAATTTCAATAAACGTGCCTGCCGGATCGTTTATCGTGGTGGGCTGGTCGTAAACAATCGGCCTACCCTCTAATTTAAGAACCTTCGCCGCGCCTGCCGCCGCCGCGTCCGCTCTTATTTCGCATACTCTAATTTCCTTCATGCCTGCGTTCCTCCGTTCTCTCCGTTGTTGCCGTCCGCTCCCGCTCCGGTATCACCGTTCAGCGCTGCGGGCGCTTTTGCCTTTGCAAGCTGGTATTCCTCCGCCTTGTCCGCGTCAACGTAATTCAGCGATTGAATGCGGCGATCTCCGCCGGAAACGCTCGGAAGGTTCAGAATTTCCAATGCTTGATTGACCGTAAGCAAGCCCATAGGCATAATTTCACGGATCAAGTTTACTTTCGTCGCGTTGCTGGTGAATTGAAGTCGCCCGCTCTCGAACAGAATAGAATTGCCGAAGGCTCTTTCCCGATCGTTGAACAGCTTGCGCGTAAATTCAAGGCTTAATTGCAGCGCCAGCGGTTCAATGACGCTTTCATAGAACGCCGCCCATTGGTTTTCGTCGTAGCTGCTGTTTACGATCGCTTCCGAAACGCCTAAATAGTCGTAAATCTTCGTTTTCACGGCCTGCATTTGCTTTTCGTCGATCGCATACGGCTTGTTGTCGATCGGGATATACTCGGCGGCGCTGTCAAGAACGGCAATACCGCCGTTGTTGTTGATGTTCAAATAGTCCTGTATGAAGTTTTCGCGCATTTCCTTCAAGATGTCAGCATTCGCAAGCTGTGTGCGTTTCAGAATGCCGCGAATGCTCGCGCCTGTCTTGATCGCGGAAACAATGCCTTCATTCTGCGCGTGGGCAAGCTGTAACGCGGGGGAAAGTGCGTCGTTCGGATCGCCTAAAATATCGTTCCCGTTGAAATTGCGACGAAGGTGGACAATATCCGCATACGGTAAAATGACTTCACGCCCGCCGGAAAAGATGAAGCGCACATATAGTGCCCCGCCCGTGTCGCTCAAAAACTCCGCATGAACCGGATTGAGCGGGAACACGGCGACGCATTGCCCGCGTTCGTCCTTCTGAATGTACGCAAAAGCGTTGTTGTACAGAAAATAGTGGGTAAACAGCTTGTACAGCATATCGAAGGCGGACATATACGGGTTTGGCTCAACCTGTAACAGACGGTTTAACTTGCAATCGCCTGTTACCTGTTCGTGATCCCGATACTTGATAATGTGCGATCCTTTCAGCTTTGCAGCATTGCGGGCGATCGCGTCAACGGCGCTTCTGAAAATGTCGTTGCTGTATGCGTTCCCGCTCCATGCCGAAAAGGCATTCCCGCCGCCGATGATTTCCGCGCGGCTTGTTTCCCGTGCTGGCGGCTTTACCCTCCCAAATATGCGTTGAAAGATATTCACGCGTTTTTGTCCTCCTTCCGGCGCTCCGCTGCTTTCTCTTCCTCTTCGTTCCTCCGTTCCTGCTGACAATCGCAACTTTCCGAAGGATCAAGGGAACAACCGCAATGCGGGCATACTCTGAAATACATTTCCGTTTCTCCTTTCTGTCTGCTTTTCTATGCAGGGGGAAAGAAGAACCTTTCCGCCCGCGTTCCTCTTTCCCCCTGCAACCCCCTTTTACCTTCGCGTGGCGGACAGAGAGAAAGAGAATATTTCTTGTTTTCCTGCTTTGGTTATCGAACCTTACTTATTTACAAGGCCTTCAAAGCTGATCCGCAATCAGCATTTTAGAGGCCGTTTCCGGTTGTTCGGTGGCGGCGCTTCCGCCGCGTCCTCGCTGCGAACGTACTTGAAACACATATAGCCGTAACGGTTCGTTTTTGCTTCCACAAGCCTGTAACCCTTCGGCGCTCGCGGCGGCTTGCTCTCGGAATACTCCCGCTTCGCTTCCGTCGCCGCTTCCTTCTCCGGCTGGCACAAATTCCGCGTACCCTTGTAATGGTGGCGCGTCCCTCTCTCCGGTGTCCAATGGTCGAAAAGGTAATTTGCAAGGCCTGTATAATCCCGCCCGTGATCTACGCCGTTGTAGTAATTGTGTTCCCGCAAGTGTTCAATACGAATGATCGTTCCGCCGTCCCATTTCTCCCGTATCTGCTCTTCGGTCAGCCCGTTAGATACCATGTGAAAGTGAATGCGGCTCGTTGTTTTGCCTCTGCCGGGGTAAAGTGCTATTTGCGCGTCCGGATTTAACCGCCGTAACCGCCGCCAAAACGGATTTATGATCCCGTCCGCCTCGGCGAAGGTATGTACTTCGTGTTCGTTGTCCAGCGTGATCGTGGTATAGAGGGAAGCGGGGGAAAACGTCGCATTGAACATTCGTGCATGATTTCGACGGGCTAACCGCTGCTTGAAGTCCTCGTATTCTTCCGCGCTGCTGAACCGTGGGCGCGGCTCTGCCTTCTTTACGTCCTTTGTCCGATCCGGCAAGGTGTACACCTCCTGTTCACATACGCTACCCGCGAAAATTCTTCTTTTTGCTCGCATTTTTTGGCCTCCTGCCTTGACAAAAGGCCGTACAACTGCTATAATTTATTTGTAGTGAATAGCTGTTGTACAGCCCTAACGTTCATCGGTTGCCCGCCGATGGGCGTTATTTTTTTTGTCCTCTTTTTTCATAATGCTACTGCCTCCAGCAATTCCGCTATGTATGGATCGCGGCGGCGCTCCGGCGAAAGCGTCCGGACGGCCTCGCGGCATTCCTCGCGCAACTCGTAACGATCTTCAAAGCGATAGGAAGAAGCCGGATCATGGAGGGGGAAATATGCTTCATAGCTCACAAGATCGGCTTTCCGGCATTTCTCACCGTAATATTTGCGTAGTCGAAGAAACTTCTTTTTGACCGCTCCGCAAGCTATCGCGTCAAAGCAAACGCCCGCCGCGATCCCTCTTTCTAACGCTTCTTCCGCAACTTCAACAACGGTTTCATATGCGATCGCTATAACGTCGTCCATTTCGCACCATACATCTTTGCATTGAAGAACGCCGCACATTTTCAGCGCCGTATATTTTGCAGGCTCTAACGCTTTCAATATTGCGTCGTCCCGCTCCGCTCTTGTTGAAAAAGGCTTAACGCGCGGTTTATGCTCTGCCGCCGCCTCCGCATAGTGCTTGAAAAGCTGTTCCGGCGTAACCTCCAGCGCGTCCGCGATCATCTGCGCCGTTGTGTCTGTTACGCTCTTCATCTGCTGTTTCGGGACAATGCCGCCCGCCGCCCATGTTTCATATGCTGTTATTGAATAACGGCTTACGCCGGAAAGCTCCGCCAGCTTCGTAACAGTCCAGCCGCGCCGCCTGCGCTCCTGCTCAATCGTGTTCGGGAAACTCTGACATTTGAAGTTATATTTTCTGCTTCCTGTCATACCGCGCCGCCCTCCAACGAAAGAACCTTGCAAATGATATGCGCCTTGAATGCCTTGCCCTTGTATGCGTCAAGGTATGTCGCATAATTCGCCCGTGCGATCTCCGTAATGATCCCGCGCGGCAACGGAAGGGCGGCAAAGTCTAACGCAAATTCGTAATAATCCAGCTTCCGGCGGTTCTGCTCCCGATCCTCTGCGCCCATTTGGAAACTCTCTTCTTCCATGCTTCGGTATTCCTTCTCGATCGCGGCTATCTGTATCGGGCTTGATCCCCATACCTCCGTTTCGTAACCCTCATACGGGGAACGACCGCCGCCGCGCTTCTTTTTCCGCTTGCTCATTGTTTACGCTCCTTTCGCTTCCGACGGCCTGCCGTATGAAGTTTCTTTCGGTAAGCAGCCGTATTTCTTCTTGTGCCATGCCTCGAACTTCGCTTGATTGTCCGGATCATCGAAGAAACTTCCGATCGCTTCAAACAAGCCCCGACAATGCGCCGCCATGACGGGCGCGGGCATTGTGTCAAGCTGTACCGTTATCCCGCTCATGTGTTAGGCCTCCTTTTCAAGAAATGTCGCCGCCGGAACGGTAAGCGCCTTGCAAATCGCTACATAGTCCGAAACGGTAAGGCGCTGCTTCCCGCTTAAAATAAGATTGAGTTTCGGCGGCGCAATGCCGCTTTTTTTGCTCAACGTTGTTTGCTTAATTCCTTTTTCAGAGATATAAAACTTGATATTTCCTGCTACGTTCACTTCGTCCGCCTCCTTTAATTTCGAACTTCGAAGTTACAAGTACATTATACGGTTCGAATTTCGAAATGTCAATAGGATTTTTCGAATTTTGAAGTTTTCTATTTACTAAATCGAAATTTTCTGATAGAATAGCAACGGGAGGCGATACCATGACATTTGGCGAACGCTTGAAAGAACTGCGTAAAAAAAGAGGACTAACCCAAAAAGAGTTAGCCCAACTTATCAGCGCAAAAAATAATTCCGTGAGTAATTGGGAAAACGATCAAAATATACCCACCGCAAGTGTTGTTTTTTCTCTTGCTCGTGCGCTCAATGTTACCGTTGAAGATTTAATAGGCCATTACAGCATGGACGAAGTAATAGCAATAGGGGAAAAACCTTTTGACGAACGAACCCGCTATGAAAAGCTGGTCTATAATGTTTTTCACGAATATTCTTCCGATATTGGACGTGGGTTAAAAGCGGCTGGTGGTTCTTTTGAAAGTTTTGCGCAAATCCTCGATAATATATTGACAGAGCAAGCGGAAAACGATACTTCTATTGATCCCGAACGTGCGGAAAGTTTAAGAAATGAACTGCGCGGGATAATGTCCGGTTATAACTCTCTTACCGACGAAGGGAAAGAATTTGTAAAACAGTCCTTAAAAACTGCGCTTGCCGCTTATTCTAAAGGCGCGGAGGAACAGTAATGCCGGAAGCATTAAACGCGGTCATATACGCCCGCTATTCCTCCGATCGTCAGACAGAACAAAGCATAGAAGGCCAGTTAAGGGAATGTTACGCATTTGCGAAAGCGAATGATATAGCCGTAATTGATACCTATATCGACCGCGCTATCAGCGGAAAGACGGACAACCGCCCCGCCTTCCAAAAGATGATAGAGGACAGCGCAAAGCGTCAGTTTCAAGCCGTCATTGTGTACCGCCTCGACCGCTTCACCCGTAACCGCTACGACAGCGCAATTTATAAAGCCCGCTTGAAGAAAAACGGCGTGAAGGTTCTTTCCGCTATGGAGAATTTGAACGGATCGCCGGAAAGTATCATCATGGAAAGCCTGCTTGAAGGCATGGCGGAGTATTACAGCGTTGAATTGTCGCAGAAGATCACGCGCGGCATGAGAGAAAACGCCTTGAAAGGTAAGGCGCTGGGCGGTCAGCGCGTATTGGGGTACAAGGTCAATTCCGATTGCTATTTTGAGATTGACGAAACGACCGCGCCCGTTGTCGTTGATATTTTCAAGCTGTACAGCAGCGGCAAGACCGTAAAAGAGATATGCGACATTCTCAACGCTCGCGGCGTGAAAACGGCTCGCGGCGGTGCGTTCAACAAAAATAGCCTGCATACTATCTTGACGAACAAGAAGTACATAGGCATTTACAAAACAAAGTATGGGGAGATCGTCGGCGGCATTCCGGCGATCATCGACAAAGAATTATTTGAAATGGTGGCGTTGCGTATGGAGCAAAACAAAAAAGCCCCCGCAAGAGCGAAGGCAGAAATAAACTATTTGCTTTCAACAAAGCTGTTTTGCGGTAAATGCCGCTCCGCTATGGTGGGAGAAAGCGGCACAAGTAAGACGGGCAAGAAGTATTATTACTATGCCTGCGTCAAGAAAAAGCGTGAAAAGGCCTGCGACAAAAGCAACGTGAAAAAAGACTGGATCGAAGATTTAGTGATCCAGCGTACCGTTACGGACATTCTGAAAGACGATGTTATAGAGAAGATCGCGGATCGGCTTGTTGAATTGCAGAAGGCGGAAGCCGCCGAAAGCGGGACAATGCTTTATTTGCAAAACTCCCTTGCTGAAATTCAAGTTTCTATCAAAAACATTATGACCGCGATTGAAAAGGGGATCATAACCGAAAGCACGAAAACCCGCTTGACCGAATTAGAGGACGAAAAGCGCAACGTTGAAATAGAGATTGCAAAAGAAAGCATTGCGCGACGGATCATCAGCAGGGAACAAATTATTTATTGGATTTCCAGTTTTAAGGACGGCGACATAACAAGCGAAAAATACCGCCAGCAGCTTATTGATACCTTTGTTCACGCCGTTTTCGTCTATGATGATAAGATTGTCATAACCTACAATTACAGCGGCGAAAACAATACCGCTACTATTTCGGATTTGGACTTATCAAGTCCACCAAAAGAGATCCGCAGGAACACAGTTTCTGCGGTCTTTTTGTATAATCGACCGACTGTTTTTGTTCCCGTTCCTCATCGACAAAGGAGACACCATGAAAAAGAAACTAACCGTAAAAGAGTACGTCTATGTTGCCAGCATGCTGTTTGGCTTGTTCTTCGGCGCAGGTAACCTCATCTTCCCCACTGCAGTGGGTCAGCTTGCCGGCCGCAATATGTGGAGCGCCATTCTGGGACTGCTGATTACCGGTGTTGGACTGCCGCTGTTGGGTGTTGCAGCTCTGGGTCTTTCCCGCAGTGATGGTCTGTTTTCCCTCAGCAGCAAGGTAAACCGTCCCTATGCCTATTTCTTTACCTGTGCGCTGTACCTCACCATTGGTCCATTCTTTGCTATTCCCCGCTGCGCTACCGTTTCCTTCACCGTCGGGCTGGAACAGATCCTTCCCCAGAACGGCAATATGAAGCTATATCTCCTGCTGTTCACGCTGGCGTTCTTTATTGCGGCGCTGTTGTTCTCGCTGCGTCCCGGTAAGATCCTTACATGGGTCGGCAAGATCCTCAACCCCTTCTTCCTGCTGTTCCTCGGCATTCTGGTCGTGGTAACGCTGCTCTCCCCTGCCGCCGTTTCTGTTGCCAGTGTGGAGCCTATGGGCAGCTATATCGAGCAGCCTTTCTTCACCGGCTTTTTGGAGGGCTATAACACCATGGACGCCCTTGCCAGTCTCGCCTTCGGCATCATTGTGGTACAGGTTATCCGGGAGCTCGGCGTTGATGAACCCGGCGCAGTAGCAAGCAATACCGCAAAAGCCGGTATCTTCAGCTGCCTGTTTATGGGACTTATTTATATTGCCGTTACCGCTATGAGTGCCAAGAGCCGCGGCGTACTGCCCGCAGCCGAAAACGGTGGTGTCGCATTGGCACAGATCTCCCAAACCTTCCTTGGTCGGATCGGTCTCTTGATTCTTGCGGTGACTGTAACCCTTGCCTGCCTGAAAACGGCAGTCGGGTTGATCACCAGCTGTGCCGAAACCTTCAGCGGACTGTTCCCCAAGGGCCCTGCCTATCGGGTCTGGGCGGTCATCTTCACGCTGATTTCCCTCATCATTGCCAATTTCGGCCTTTCCGCCATCATTGAATACTCTGTACCGGTGCTGATGTTCTTGTACCCCCTTTCCATCACCCTTATCCTGCTTGCGTTGTTCGGCAGGTTCTTTGAGCATGACAGGGCAGTATATAACTGGGTCATCGGGCTGACGCTGGTAGCCTCTCTTTATGATCTGCTGCGCACCCTGCCTGCCGCACTGCGCGCTTCCTGCCATCTGGACGGAATCATTGACGCTATCGGCAGCGTGCTGCCGCTTTCCGGACTGGGACTGGGCTGGGTATGTCCTGCTGCGCTGGGGCTTCTGATCGGTCTGGCCGTACATTATGCCGGAAGAAATAAGAAGAAAGTAACTGCCTGATAATAATTAAAAAGGGATTAGAGAAAGACCTCCGGAGGAAACCTTCGGAGGTCTGATTGTTTTTGTGATAAAATCGGGAATTATGATGAACGCTGACTGCTTTCCCGCAGGGCTTCGGCATCTGCGGCGCGCTGCTCCATGATTGCCTCCTTGAGGATCATATCCTTGACCTTCATCAGGCGAATGGTATTGGCACGCTCGTTTTCGTCCAGCTTCATGGTTATGTATCGAATGCTCTCCTGCATCTGAGGGATCTTGACATACTCCAGCGCATTGACACGGCGGCGGGGCTTTTCAATTTCCTCCGCCAAAAGCTGTGTTGCCTTTTCAATCTCTGCAAGACGCAGCATATCCTGAAACACCCCGGAAAGTGCCGAGACGGCATCGTCCAGTTCTCCACTGGTCTGCGCATAGCCGTAGGGGTATGCACTGCCTCCCTGCTTTTCGGTAAAATGGTAGCGGGGTACCTCCACCGACATAACATTCTCAAAGCTCATATCCAGTTCTACACTGCGGCTGGGGATAAGCAAAGATTGCCCGAGCATCTCCGGTGTCATGAGAGCGGCGGCAACAGTAAAGGAGGCATGTGCCTGCATAAGACCCTCCTCAACCCGCTGACGCAAAGCGCGATTTTCCCGAACGGTCTCCATAAACTGCTTCATCAGCTCATCGCGCTTATCCCGCAGCAGCTTATGACCCCGTTGGGCGGTGCGGAGCTGGCGCTTGAGGCGGGTCAGCTCCATGCGGGTGGGATTGATGATGGTTCCCGTCAAGTTGCTCCCTCCTTACTGCTTGGGCAGGTATTTTTCGATATGCTCCGGTTTGATACGCTTCAGCTCACTTTTGGGCAGCAGGCTGAGAAGCTGCCAGCCCAGATCCAAGGTTTCCTCGACAGAGCGGTTTTCCTCGCTGCCCTGCGAAACATAGCGCCGCTCAAATTCATCGGCAAAACGGGCATACTGCAAATCGACCTCGGAAAGCGCCGCTTCACCCAAAATGGACATCAGTTCTTTGTTTTCTTTGCCTGTAGCGTAGGCAGCAAAGAGCTGGTTCATGGTACCGGCGTGGTCCTCACGGGTCTTCCCCGCACCGATTCCCTTATCCTTAAGGCGGGAAAGGGAGGGCAGGACATCAACGGGCGGCGTAACACCGCGTCGGAATAGCTCACGAGATAGAATGATCTGTCCCTCGGTAATGTATCCGGTAAGATCGGGAATGGGGTGGGTCTTATCGTCTTCCGGCATGGTGAGAATAGGGATCATGGTGATGGAACCTTCTTTGCCCACCTGCCGTCCGGCACGCTCGTACATCGTAGCAAGGTCGGTATAAAGATATCCGGGATAGCCGCGACGGCCGGGAACCTCCTTTTTAGCAGCGGAGATTTCCCGCAGTGCCTCGGCATAGTTGGTGATATCGGTGAGAATGACCAGCACATGCATTCCGAGATCAAAGGCAAGATATTCGGCAGCGGTGAGTGCCATGCGCGGCGTGGCGATACGCTCGACTGCAGGGTCATTTGCCAGATTGGTGAACAACACGGTGCGGTCGATGGCGCCGGTGCGGCGGAACTCATTGACAAAGAATTCGGATTCCTCATAGGTGATGCCGATCGCAGCAAATACAACTGCAAAGTTGCTTTCCCCGTCCAACACCCGCGCCTGACGTGCAATCTGTGCAGCGAGCTGTGCATGCGGCAAACCGGAGCCGGAGAAGATCGGCAGCTTCTGTCCTCTGACCAGCGTATTCAGACCGTCAATGGTTGAAATACCGGTCTGGATAAATTCATTGGGATAATTGCGTGCTGCAGGATTCATGGCAAGACCGTTGATATCTCGGTATTCGTCCGCCAAAATAGCGGGACCGTCATCAATCGGCTGTCCCATGCCGTTAAATACTCGTCCCAGCATATCGCCGGAAACAGCAAGCTGCAGCGGGTGACCCAAAAAGCGGATCTTGGAACCTGCCAGATTGATACCGGCAGATGCTTCAAACAGCTGCACCACGGCGGTATCACCGTTAACCTCCAGCACCTTGCAGCGGCGCAGAGAGCCATCGGTCAACTCAATCTCCGCCAGTTCATCATAGGTGACGCCCTGTACATGGTCAACCACCATCAGCGGGCCGGAGATTTCCCGTATCGTTTTATATTCACGGATCACAGTGCTTCCTCTCCTTTCTGCGCCAATGCTTCCAGTTCTTCCTCCATCTGAGTCAAGAGGAGATCATATTCCTCCGCATAGCGATCGGAGGGGACGCTCTTGGCACGACCCAGCTTTTCGCGAGATGGGGTCATAAATAGCTCGGCAACACGGCAGCCGCGCTCGGCAGCTCCCCGGCAGAGTGCATCATACCGGCGGATCATGGAAAGCATTCTTGCCTGCCGGTCATACTCCGAGAAGGAGTCAATATCGACGAAGGAGTTCTGTTGCAGGAAGTCCTCCCGCACCATACGGGCGGTTTCCAGTGTGATCTGATCCTTTGCGGAAAGGGAATCCTTACCGACAAGCTGGACGATCTCGTTGAGGCTCGCTTCCTCCTGCAGGACAGACATTGCCCATTCACGGTTCTGCAAAAAGGCTTTCCCGAAATGCTGCTCATACCATGGACGGAGACTATCGATGTAAAGAGAATAGGAATTGAGCCAGTTGATGGCCGGGAAATGGCGGCGGTAAGCAAGGCTGGCATCAAGTGCCCAGAATACCTTGACAATACGCATGGTTGCCTGCGAAACAGGCTCGGAAAGATCGCCGCCGGGAGGCGATACCGCACCAACCGCAGTCAGAGATCCGTAGCGCTCCTCATCGCTGCCAATGCAGGCAACGGAGCCGGCGCGCTCGTAGAACTGCGCCAGTCGGGAGGAAAGATAGGCGGGATAACCCTCCTCGCCGGGCATTTCCTCCAAGCGACCGCTCATCTCACGCAGCGCCTCTGCCCAGCGGGAGGTAGAGTCGGCAATAACGGCAACTGCATAGCCCATATCGCGGTAGTACTCCGCAATGGTGATACCGGTGTAAATGGACGCTTCACGCGCCGCAACCGGCATATCAGAGGTATTGGCAATCAGCACAGTACGCTTCATCAGCGACTCTCCGGTACGGGGGTCAATAAGCTCCGGGAATTCCCGCAAAACATCGGTCATCTCATTGCCGCGCTCACCGCAGCCGATGTAGACCACAAGATCAACATCTGACCACTTGGCAAGGGCATGCTGCATGACCGTTTTACCGGAGCCGAAAGGCCCCGGAATGGCTGCGGTACCGCCCTTTGCCACCGGGAAGAAGGTATCCACGATGCGCTGTCCGGACTGAAGCGGCACGCTGGGCGGGAATTTACGACGATAAGGGCGTCCCACACGAACTGCCCACTTTTGCATCATAGGCAGATCTACACGAGTGCCGTCCGGCTGTTCAAGAACAGCCACCGTTTCGGTAACGGTGTAGCAACCGGATTGTATGGAAACAATCTTGCCCTTCATTTTGGGCGGAATCATAATCTTGTGCAGAATAGAGGGGGTCTCCTGCACCGTACCGATAATATCGCCGCCGATGACCTCATCACCGGCGTGGGCGGTAGCGGTAAACTCCCACTTTTTCTCCCGATCCAAAGCAGGCACTTCCACGCCGCGGGGCAGGTTATTGCCGCCTGTTTTTTTCATAATGGCATCCAGCGGGCGCTGAATTCCGTCATAGATGTTTTCGACCAGTCCGGGACCCAGCTCGACCGAAAGCGGTGAGCCGGTCGTAACGACTTCTGCGCCGGGTCCGAGTCCGGAGGTTTCCTCGTAAACCTGAATGGATGCGGAGCCGCTGTTCATGGTCAGGATCTCGCCGATAAGACGCTGCTCCCCTACACGAACCACATCTGCCATATTAGCTTCCTCCAGACCGGTGGCAACTACCAGCGGGCCGGAGACTTTAACGATTTTTCCCATGGGGCGTTTTCTTCCTTTCCTCAGATGATATCCGCGCCGACTGCGCGCTCCACTGTTGTTTTAACCTGCTGCATTCCCAAACCAAGACTTCCTTCCTTGCCCGGAATGAGAATAATGGCGGGGGTGGCTGCCTTACGGTACCGATCCAATTCTGGGGCAAGCCCTGCCGCCAGCTGCTCGGTGATGTAAATGATGGCTGTATCTTCCTTTGCCAGTCGATGCAGAATGGGGCGTGCGCATTCCGGAGTTTCAGCTGGGCAGGTCTCCAGCCCCAGCGCCGCAAAGCCTTGTACGCTTTGGGCGTCGCCCAACACGGCTATTTTATACATACGGCACACCTCCTTAGACTGTGTTCTGTCTCAAACGGCTGCGGATCATCTCCGGCGAAAGCCCTGCCGAGCGACCGGTCATAATGATGCGGATCGCAGTGATCTCGTTTTCCACGGCAGAAAGATAGCACAGTACCGTTTCCTCCCCGAAGGGAGTGCGGCGAGCCGCCGAAAGATAAGCATCGGTCGCTTCATCACACGCCTTTTCAAAGGCAGTAAGAGAACCGCCACCCGCTGCCGCTGCGCCCAGCGCAGCTGCCTTGGAGAGCACACCTGCACCAAACACCTCACCCAGCTTGGCGGGCTCGGCCGTCATAATGGCATGGGGTGAAACGCTGCCGCCCTCCAAAAGCGCCTGCGGCAGAAGATCGCTGCTGTCACTGCGCGCAGTACGTACCGCAGTGCGCAGATTAGCTGCATCAATTAGTTGCTGCACATAGCCGCGAAGGAAACTGCTTTGCAGTTCGTCGGCAAGAGCAGACATTTCGGTATAGCAGGCAGCGTCCAATCGCAAATCGGCACCCTGCGGATCGTTTTCCCGCAGCAGTACCGCAGCCTCCTGTGCCGCCCGACGAGCGATATCGCTTACCGATAGCTTGTGCTCCTGCTGCCACTCGCTGTGCAGACGATCGGCATCATACCTGCCGCCGGAAAGCAGCAGCTCCTCCGGAGAAATACCGCGCCGCTCTGCCTTCAGGATTGCTTTGATATTATGATAATCGTATTTAAGCCGGAACAAATCCATAAGCCTTGGCTCCGGCACTGCAGAGGAAAGCTCCCTATACAGGCTTTCCCTCCGCTGGCGCAGCGCCTCTTCCAGCGGAACGTTCTCGGCATAGCCGCACTCTGCCAGCAGCTTGCGGGCTTCTGCCTCGCTTGCCGCTTCCAGTAAACGCTCCCGCTTCTCAGGCGTCAGCAGACGGGTCTCCATCGCATGCAGCCGCGCAGAGACCGCCAGATAGTCGGTATCCCTGATGGGGGTCATCACAGCCCCTCCTTACTCATTGGGAAAGAGGATCTTCGCTACCTCTTTCTCCAGCTTTTCCCGCCGAAGCCGCACCAGTGTATCAAAGGCACAGTTCAGCTCAACATCGCCGCTGCTAAGGATAAAACCGCCCGGAATGGGGCGTGTTTCGGCGCTGAGCGTAAGCTCGCCCCGCTTGCCGGCAGCACACAGCGCCGTATTTGCCATCGCTATCACTTCTGTGCCGTATTGCTCTGCATCTCGGGGGGAAAGGATCATCTGCTCCCCGCCTTCGGCAGCTTCCGCTGCAAGAGAGGCGATCAATGCAAGATATTCCTCCCGCGGCAGGCTGCAAAGCTGCTCTACCGCTGTCGCAAAGGTCTCCTCCAGCAGCTCCTGCTTGGCAGCAAGCTCCAGCTTATGGCACTCTACCGCTGCTGATGAGGACAAACGCTCCCGACGTTCCTCTGCCGCGCGGCGACCGCGTGTAAGCAGCTCCAGACTCTCCTGCTCCGCTGCCGACTGTGCCTCTGCCGTCAGCGCTTCAATTTTTTCGTCATTTTCTCGCTGTATTTCTGCGATCTCCCGCTCGGCATCAGCAATGATACGCGCGGTGATCTTATCCATTCCTTCCATGGGAACTCCTTTCTTCCGACCCGCTTACGCCAGGAACAGGAAGTTCAGCATCAGCATGGAAGCCAGCAGCGAAAGGATTGCATAGAATTCCACGATGCCGCACAGCACCAGACCCTTGGACCAGTCGGAAGGCTTTTTCGCCAGAATATTGATGGAGGCAGCTGCAACACGTCCCTGTGCAATGGCTGAGAGCAGACCGCCCAACGCCATAGGCAAACATGCCGCAAAGCAACGCAGACCGTCCATCACACTCAGGTCGGTATTGCCATTGAGCAAGCCGATGGCAAAGATGGAGAAGAACCATACTACCGTGCCGTACAAGCCCTGCGTACCGGGCAGCACCTGCAGGATCATTGCCTTACCGAATTTGCTGGGGTCTTCACACATCAGTCCGGCTGCAGCCTCACCTGCCATACCGGTTCCCTTTGCCGAGCCGACACAGCTCAGTCCTGCTGCCAAACCACCGCCCAGCAGCGCCAGTGCCAATCCGCCGAAAGATTCCAAAAAATTCATAGTCTATACGCTCCTTTTTATTGTTCTGCTATTCTGTAATATTTGGGCTCTGCCGCAACGGGGCGGAAAGCACGCCCGCCGTCCCGATAGAAATACTTGAAAAATTCCAAACACTGAAGCCGCATATCATGCACATAGCACCCCAGCAGGTTCAGGGCAAAGTTAAGAGCATTGCCCAGTATGGAAATCACAAAAAAGATAATCAGATTTCCGGGAATGGCTGCCAGTGTATTAAAGACCTGTGCAATAACGGCTCCCGCCAGCATCAGCGCCATCAGACGCACATAAGAGAGGATATCGCCAAAATAACCGGTAATATGGTTGTAAATTGAACCGCCGATCCCGACGATCTTTCCTCCGATACCCTTTTTCCCATAGCTTTGGCTGATGACCAGCACCGCCAAAAGCACCCACAGGAAAACTTTATTTCCGGTAACGCCCAGTGCCACGCCGCAGCCGATGATAATCCACCATGCCGCCTCTTCGCACAAGGCTTCCGCAATCTCGCCATGCCTCAGCTTGTAGATAAAACCGATGACCATACCGACAAGGATCTGCACACAGCCCAAGGCGAGCGACCCCAGCATTACCATAATGATATCATTGATGGGGGAGAAAAGCGGCTGCCAGAACCATGTAAAGGTACTCTCCGGATTGAAGATCTTAACAAGCTGCGGGATAAAATCTCCGAAAAAGCCGCCGGTCATGGCGCCCAGAATAAAGGTGGAAATTCCGCATAAGCCCAGCAATGCAAAGAAATTGCGGTTGCCGCCGGTGGGCTGTTTCTTTTTGAGTACGAGAAGCGATGCCGCCATCATTAAAAGCCCGTAGCCCATATCTGCCATCATAATCCCGTAAAACAAGATAAAAAACGGTGCCATATAAGGGTTTGGATCCAGCGAGCCATAGGCAGGCAGCGAATACATCTCCGTGACCATATTCAGCGGACCGGTAAAGCGATTATTCTTCAGCTTGACCGGAACACGCGGATAATCCTCCGGTACCGGGTCTGACATCTGCCACGCGCAGGTGCAGCCCTCCAGCAGCATTTCCAGTTCCTTTGTGTTCTCTGCAGGGAACCACCCTTCCAAGAGGAAGGTTTCAGCAGTCTCCCTCGTGCGTCCTTTTGCCTCTCCCCGATCCATTTCGATACGGGAGGCATCGGAGAGCCGGCGCAGCTCCGGCTTTTGGTCGGCGCACTTTGCAATCTCCTGCTCCAATGTAGCCTTGCGCTCTGCCAGTTCTGCCTGCTCCCGCCGCAGGGCGGCAAGGTTTTCTCCTGCAGTACCGCGGCGGTCGCCCGGTGCCACGCGGCTCCAGCCCAATGCCTTCACCGCTGCCACATGATCCTCCGCCTGTGAGATATGTACCGTAAGCACAGCGTACCGGCGCTCACGGTCGACACTGACCTCGCGGAACTCATATAGATCTCCCGCCGCCTCCAGTGCCTCCCGAATCTGCTCCGGCGGCACCACCGCAGGCAGTGTGCCCATTTGAATCAGCACTTTTTCAGTGGTAGCGCATTCCAGCGGCATGGTGAGGCTCTCCCAAGGAAGAAGCTGAGCCTCCTCTGCCGCCAGCTTTTCGCTGCGTGACTGCAGGGAAGCCAATTCCTCTCGGCAGCGGTTCAACCGCTCCGCCGCACTCTTTCCGTCAGCCAGCTGGCTTTCATCAGTCAACGCCTGCTCATCAATGAACGGAAGCGGCTCCAGTGCATTCTTTTCCTTTGGAGTGTGATCTGCCAATGTTTGCAGCGCCTGCTCTGCTGCGGTGTACTGCTCTCGTATCCTTTGCAGCTCCGCTGCCTCCGGTATACGCAGCTTTTCCAACAGCGGATCATCTGACGCCGGCTCCGGCTCGGTGATTTCCAAGCAGCCGAGATGCTGAAGCCGCCGCAGCATTTCTTCCCGCTCCGCCTGCAGCCCAATAAGCCGCAGGTGACGCATTGTTACAATAGCCATTAGCGTTCCACAACCTTTTCCACGATCCACCCGACCGCTTTCGGGATCCTTTGTCGGGCTTCCTCTTTTTTATGCTCCCATTCGGCGGAAGCTGCTTCCAATGCTTTATAGGTCTGCTGGGCCGCCTGCCGTTCTGCCTCGGACATCATTTCGCGTACCTCCGCCTCCGCTTCGGCTCTTGCCTGCTCCCGCAGGCGTTCGGCACTACGCTGGGCAAAAAGCAGCTTCTGCCGACACTCTGTGACGGCGCTTTCACGCTTGGAATTCATTTCTTCCTCTGTCTTCAGCACCTCCATGATGGGCTCCATCGGCACTGTGTTCGCCTCCTTGTGAAATATTTATTAAAATTTAAGTATAATTATATAACATTTTAAGAATGAAGTAAAGGCGAAGTTTGCGGACAATTTATACTTTTTGTGGTATATATGTAATACGCAGTTCAAAGTTTGGGTAAAAATTAACAAATGTCAAAAAACTTATTTGTCTTAATATGGTAGACTTTTCATCTGTCTATTGTGCAGCAGGATCATTAGATTGCTGTCCTGATCATGAATAGTTACTCCCTTAATAAATTCATTTTTATAATAAAGAACAGGGTACCGACCCTACATCGACACCCTGCTATCTCTATTTTTTTGTGGGAGGTTAAATGGATATTATTCCATGTGCTCGCGGTCGGTTGCCATCAGAATGGTCCAATACTGATCGGCAACGACCTCATTCTTCTGGTTGATGGTTTCAATGTGGAAACGAATGATGCCGCGACCTGGTTTCTTGCTCAAGCGCTTTTCAACGGGGGTCAGCACGCAGGTGATGGTATCCTGGAAGCGGACGGGGTTGGTAAACTTCATCTCGCAGCCCAAAAGACCAATGTAGCTGCCATCAAAGAGACCGGTTTGGCACACCAGACCGGTGCTGATGATGTAGGTGAGGGCACCGTAGGCGATACGGGTGCCATAGATGGACTTCTTGGCATACTCTTCGTTGATGTGCAGCGCACTGAAGTCGCCGGAAAGACCCGCAAAGTTGACAACGTCCGCTTCGGTAATGGTACGAGCAGAGGTATAGTACTGCTTGTTCATCTCAAATTCATCGTAAAGTTTTCCTACAAATTCGTAAGCCATTTTCAATTTCCTTCTTTCTTGATATGTAGCTTTTATATGATCTATCAGATCACGCCATGCTCCTTAAGAGCGGCGATCTCTTCTTCGGTACGACCCAATTCCTTTAGGATATCGTTGTTATCCTGCCCGCAGACAGGAGCGCTGGTGCGAACTTCACCGGGTGTTGCCATCATCTTGATGGGGATCCCTTGCATCTTATACTTGCCGACATCGGGACCTTCCATATCCACGATCATATCGCGGGCAAGGAACTGCTCGTTCTCGATGACCTCGCTGACGCGCAGCACGGGACTATATGCCTGACGGAATTCATCGGCAATGATCTTTTCGATCTCAGCACGGGTGCGCTGCTTCGTCCAGTCATTGATATAAACGAACAGCTCGTCCGCATTTTCCACACGGTGCTCATTGGTATCAAAGCGGGGATCATCGATCAGCTCGGGATGACCGATCGCCTCAGCAAAGGGATCCCACTTATTGACGGTAGTGTTGCCCAAAATACAGTAGCCGTCCTTCGCTTCAAAGATGTCATAAGGATAGGCGGAAAGGTCGCGGCAGCCGATACGACCGGGCTCAACGCCGGTCATGGTGTACTGCACAATGCCCTGCATGATCATGTGCAGCATCGCATCGGACATGGAAACCTCGAGGTACTGGCCCTCACCGGTGCGCTGACGATGGAACAGGGCGTACATAATGCCCAAAGCGGTAAACAAACCGCCGATGCTGTCGCCGAAGGCAACGCCGGAGCCGGTGGGCTTACCATCGGGATAACCGGTCACACTCATGACGCCGCTGAGTGCCTCTGCCAAATTGGAGTAGGCGCCACGCTGGGCGTAAGGGCCGGTCTGACCATAGCCGGAAAGCGAAGCCATGATAATGTCGGGCTTAATGGCACGCAGCACCTCATAGTCGATGCCAAGGCGCTTCATCACGCCGGGGCGGAAGTTTTCCACCACGACATCGGCGGTCTTGACCAGATCGAACAGGATCTGCTTGCCCTCATCGGTCTTGAGGTTCAAGGTAATGCTCTTTTTGTTGCGGTTCATATTGAAGAACTGCACGCTCCAGCCCTTGTAGATGGGGTTCCATGTACGGGCCGGATCGCCGGTAGCGGCATTCTCGACTTTGATAACCTCAGCGCCGAAATCGGCGAGCTGCATGGTAGCAAACGGAGCGGAATAAGCAGTGGTCAAGTCGACTACACGAACACCCTCCAAAACTTTGTTGTTCATTGCGATTATTCTCCTTAGACAATAAATAGAGGAAAGGGTTCGGGCGCCAACCGGGGGTCTTTCTATCGGCGGCGCCCGGGGGAATCTTCACAGGGTAAATCCCTTCAATTTTTTGTTACTTGGCTGCTTTCTTATTATCGGCAACAAAAACCAGACGGGACACAAAGAAGCCGATGATAACGACCAGCAGGGTGATCCAAGTGGAAGCGACGCCCAGCTTCTTAAGAACGATGTAAACGATAACGCCGGAGATGAACAGCGGGCCATTGTACTTGACATTCTTCATCAGGTAGTCGCAGATAAGCGCACCGAAGATGGCAGGTACCAGATAGCTGAAGGTGGCGGTAACGCTGGCAGGCAGTGCGGAAATAACGGTGGAACCGAGGATAACGAAGGCGGTGAGCAGTACAACGGTAAGCAGGTTGCTGACTGCGACAGCCATGGTGGAGATGACGTTACCGGCTTCGGTGCCGCCCTCTACATCAGCGCTCTTCTGAGCGGCAGCAACAGCAGGCATACGCAGGTCGGACACGTTGCCGGTCGTCCATGCAAGGAAGCTGCCGCCAACGCCCAGTGCGGGGTAGAAGGTGATGGGCTGCAGAATCCAGCCGATCAGGAAGGAAGCGGCGACCATCGCAATAATCTGACCGATCTCTCCGCCAGAGGGAACCACACCGGTGGTGATATACAGATAAGCTACAGGGAGAAAGTTGGCAACCAGTGCGCACAGCATGGTGATAACGCCCAGACGCATACATTTTTTATCAAAAGACATTACAAACCCTCCTTATGCCATAAGGCTCTTTGCCGCAACGGCAGCCAACAGACCCACGATCATGGAAATACCGAGGGAAAACTCCTGCATTCTGCGGTTCTTAGCGAATATCTTGTTAAGCAGGAACATGCACGCTGCGCCGAATACAGCCGCAACTGCATAAGGGCTCGCCTTGCCATAGACCTGATTGGTGAGCAGATAAGTGAACAGGGATACGAGAGCGCCGCTCATGAGGATTTTCATCCACTTGGGATTCAGCTTGGCGTTCATGGTCTCGGTTACTTTACCCATGCAAAGGATCATAACCAGAGGTCCCAGCAGCCAGCCGCCTACATGGACAGCCTGTGCCCACAAGCCATAGACGAAGGTGTTGGTCTCAACATCGCCGCCGGCAGCAGCAGCCATATCCTGAATAAGAGTAGCAACGGTCAGCTCGGAACGACCGGAGCCTACATCTGCCATACGCATCCAAGAGTTGGGGCCACCCATCGTCGCCATCAGCGCCAAACACATAACAACCAGTGCACAGGCGGGGCCAAAAGCGGTAATCAGGGCGGAACGCATACCCTCCTTCTGTCTTTCACGGCTGATTTCAAGATGGTCAGCCTCTCTGCGAGCGGTACGCAGGAACAGCAGTGCCTGAATAACAATCACAACGATCATGATGCCGCAGACCAGCCACATGCCAAATCCATTTTTCAGTGCGGAAACATCCATGGAATTTTACTCCTTTTTCATTTATTCTGTCTTTATTCTTAGTGCTTCTTTTCTAAAATATGAAACATTGTTCTCTGTCTTTTACTCGGCACAGGCTTCAATAATCTTTTCCACCATCTCGCCGGATTTCACCAGATCCTCTACGACCAACGTTTCATTAACAGTGTGATTCTTGCTGTAGCCGGTCGAAAGGCCGACGCACTCAATGCCATAACCATTGAGTCGGTTGGCGTCCAGTCCGCCGCCGCCATGCTCTACCCGCGGTTCTACGCCGATACTGTGCAGAGCTTCGCACGCTACCTTGATTGGGTGATGATCTGCAGGAACAAAGAAGGCAGGATAATTAAGGACATAATGCGCATCGATCTCTGCACCGGTCTCCTCCGCCACTTCCTTCGCAGTCTTTTGGAACAGTTCCAAATAAGCCTCAAGCTTTTCGTTCTTCAGGCTCATCGCAAATGCCTTGGCATTAGCGGTATCCGGCACAGCGTTGCAGGGGCCGGGTGCCACCAGATAAGACCAGTTAATAACGGTGTCCTCATCTAAACGACCGTCGCCGATTCGGGAAAGCACCTGAACAGCAGCGTGTGTTGCGCTGACGCCCAGCTCGGGGTAGGCGGCGTGGGCAGCTTTCCCCTTGATGTCCAGAAACAGTTCGGCTTTACCCATTGCGGCATCCAGTACACGTCCGACGCGTCCGGGGGAATCCAGCACAAAGCCGTATTTGGCTTCAAACAGCGAAGTATCCAAATGCTTGGTGCCTTGAACACCGATTTCCTCACAGACCGAGAATAAAACCTCAATGCGCGGATAGGGCTTGCCGCTTGCCAGCACACGGCGGATACCGTCCAAAATGGCGGCAACGCCGGAAAGATCGTCCGCAGCCAGAATGGTCGTTCCGTCGGAAACAAGATTGCCGTCCTTTAACTGGGGCTTGATCCCCAAACCATTCTGCACGCGATCCAAATGAGCGGCAAAAAGCACACAGCCCTTTGCAGTGCCCTCTAGAAAGGCGCAAACGTTGCCTGCCTCGCCCTCTACCTTGGCAGCGGTATCGTCCTCGCGAACCGTAAATCCAAGTTCCTTGAGCTTCTTGGTAACAGCGTCCACGACCAATCGCTCATGGCGGGAGGCACAGTCCAGCTTGGCAAGCTCAATGAACTCTTTTACCGCAGGCATATTCTCCATCGCAATACCTCCTCTATACTCGATATTGATTAGATTTCATTCACCGGTTGAATGTTCTGTACTCATTCTTGCATACGAAAAAACACGCTGCAACACGAAATATGCATTTTGTTATCACTATTGGCTATTTATCTATTCCATTTAGTCATAATTGTAGTGAATTTGCTTAATTTTAATCTGATCTTCTGTGTGCTTTACCCTGTTTGAATTTTTTTACAGATACATCGCAGTTGAATTTTTAATGAAATTCATGTAGTATTGAGGAAAAATATAATGAAAAATAAGGAGGTCGCAAATGGATCTGGCTTCTCTGCGCTACTTCAAAGCAGTCGCCGAAACGCAAAATATGTCTAAGGCTGCTAAGAACCTGTTCGTTTCCCAGTCTGCACTAAGCAAGAGCATTCGCACGCTGGAAAATGAATTGGGCGGCTCATTGTTCCAGCGAACCGGCAAAAACCTTGTGTTGAATGACGGCGGCAGAATCCTGCTGCGGTATGCGAATGAAATATTGAACCAGTATTCGCTGATGGAAACTGAGCTTTCCGATTGCTTCGGTCGGGAGTCCACTACAGTATCGGTATCCATCAATATCGGCACTCATCTGCTCACCACCGTGCTGCCCGGTTTTTTAGATCGTCACCCACAAATTCAATTGCAGATCTCTCAGAATGATTTCAGCATGCCGGACCGTGATAATTATGATATCTGTATCAACTGCTCTACCGAACGATCCGATGACCCGAATGTTCTCACGCTTTTTCAGGAAGAACTGCTGCTTGCTGTTCCGCGCAATCACCCTCTTGCCGGTGCACCTGCTATCTTTATGCGGGATATTGCTCACGAACCTTTTGTGCAGGTGCGGGGACGTCAGCTCACCGAAATGACCAACACCGCCTGCAAAAAGGCAGGCTTTTCGCCCAATGTTATTCTGCACTCCGACTATCCCTCCACGACGCTTGACCTCATCGAGCTGGGCGTTGGCATCTGCTTTATGCCGGAGATCACATGGAGCAATGCCGGGCGCAGCGGCATTGTCCAGCGTCGTATCTCCGATGCACATATGTACCGGTATATTTCGCTTTCCTGGCGTCAAAGCGGCTATCTTTCCAATGGCGCCACCCTGCTCAAAAACTATCTGCTGCACTATTTTCAAGAAAACCCGTATGGACAATAGTGTAATGAATCACATAAAAAGGCAACCTGCCATGGAGTTGATCCCAGCAGATTGCCTTTTATTATTTATAGCTTTTCAATGTCTTTCCCTTATTCCATCATCAGGCTGATGAGGCGAATCCGGTTCTTTACGCCGGTCTTGCAGTAGATATTGGAAAGATGCTTATTGAGAGTTGCCGGAGAGATGTAAAGCTGTCCGCAAATCTGCTCCGAGGAATATCCCTGACAGATAAGGTCTGTAATTTCTGTTTCCCGTTTGGTCAGTCCAAAGCTCGCTGCCTTGGGCAGCATTACTTTTTTCAGACCGAGATTACTTGAAGGTTTTTCGTTCATCAGCAACCGTGAAAAGCGCTGCTCCAGTGCGTCCTGCAAAGCCAAAAGGATAAAACGATCCCGCTCTGAGAAGTCCTTTTTGCCCCGCTGACGGAACAGCCCCAGCAAAATAAGCGGCTGATCCTGATAGATGACAGAGGAGAACAGCCCCCAATAAATGTCCCGCGGCTGCCAAATTTCCCGATAAACACGGCTGCGTTCCCAATGCTCTCCGTCCTCCACCAGTTCCGACTGGCTGAACACCATGCTGGATGGCGACATAATGAATTCTGACCAACGGGGATAACTGCCGTTTAGAAAAACAGAGTAGTCGTCACTTAAACGATAATTGACCGGTTCCGAAATGCTTACCCGTCCCTCTTCCCTGCCGATACGCAGGCAAAAAGCACGGTCAAAGGGCAGCACTGTCTGCAGATGCTCCATCAACACCCGACAGGTTTCTTCGTAGCCTTCCGCCGCATCAATGCGCGACACCAGCTGAAGCAGAAACTTCCATTCATAATCCAACAGCTTTGCCACCGCACCGAACCCTCCTTTTCTTATATTTCAAATTCATTATAAGCGGTCTCTTCCTTCAAGTCAAACCCCTATCTGACCAAGATTGTATTGCCATAAGTAAAAAATGTGTAGAAAATGAGTATTTTTGTTCAAGAATGAAAGAAAAAGTATTACTACAGCCGATGTAAATATCAAGCAATTCCATTTACAATAAAGCTGTGCAATAACTTTGCAAGGAGGTTTTTATTTATGATCCTTTCCGAACAGCACAGCATGATCCGGGCGCTCGCCCGTAAATTTGCCGAAACCGAGCTTACTCCGGAGATTCTTGATAAGGTTGAAGAAACCGCCGTTTTCCCCCAGGAGGTTCTGGACAAAATGGCGAAAGTCGGCTTCTTCGGCGTAAAGGTCCCCAAGAGCATGGGCGGACAAGGCGGTGATACCCTTGGCTACATGCTGGTCATGGAGGAAATCAGCCGTGTCAGCGCCGTAGCGGGCATTTATGTATCCTCGGCGAACTCCCTTTCCAGCGGCCCCATTATGATGGCCGGTACCCCTGAACAGATTGAAAAATACCTCAAGCCCGTTGTCACCGGTCAAAAGCGTCTCTGCTTCGCCTTGACCGAGCCGGGGGCCGGCTCTGATGCCTCCGGTATGACTACTACCGCCGTTCGCGACGGCGACCATTATATACTGAATGGCCGTAAGTGCTTTATCACCGCCGCTCCTATCTCCGATTACGCCGTTGTTTATGCCAAGACCGATGCCTCCAAGGGCGCGCGCGGCATTTCCGCATTTATCGTAGATATGAAGACTCCCGGTGTTTCCTGCGGAAAGCCGGAGCACAAGATGGGCATTATCGGCTGCGCCACCAGCGATATTGTTCTGGAGGACGTGCGCGTTCCTGCCGAGAATATGCTGGGAAAAGAGGGGCAGGGCTTTACCAACGCTATGAAAACGCTGGATATCGGTCGTCTGGGCATTGCTGCTCAATCCATCGGTGTGGCACAGGGCTGTCTGGACGAAGCCATTAAGTATGCCAAGAGCCGCCGCCAGTTTGGTCATGCGATTGCCGACTTCCAGGCAATCAGCTTTATGCTGGCTGACATGGCAACCAAGCTGTACGCTGCCCGTGAAATGACCTACAACGCTGCCGTAATGAAGGATAAGGGCATGGATTGTTCTATGGAATGCTCCATGGCGAAATATTTTGCCTCCGAAACCTGCAATGAGATTGCAGCAAAGGCCCTGCAGATCCACGGCGGCTACGGATTCATCAAGGATTATCCCATTGAACGCAAGTACCGCGACTGCCGCGTGTTTACCATCTATGAAGGCACCAGTCAGATCCAGCAGCACGTCATCAGCGGAAAGCTCTTAAAGTAATTGTAAGGAGGCTGTGACTTATGAAATTTATTGTTTGTGTAAAGCAGGTCCCCGATACCTCCGGCAAGGTCGCTGTTAAGCCGGACGGAACGCTGGATCGTGCTTCGATGGATACCATCATCAACCCCGATGACGCCAATGCCGTAGAGGCTGCTCTGCAGCTCCGTGATGAGCTGGGTGAGGGCAAGGTCGTTGTAATGACCATGGGCCCCATGCAGGCTGCCGGTATGCAGCGCGAACTGCTGGCAATGGGCGCCGATGAAGCCGTTTTGGTCTCCGGTCGTGAGTTCGGCGGCTCTGATACCTATGCCACCAGCCAGATAATTGCCGCGGGCATTAACCACCTGGGCATTGAGAAGGACGACATAGTAATGTGCGGCCGTCAGGCTATCGACGGCGACACCGCGCAGGTTGGCCCCCAGATTGCCGAAAAGCTGCATCTGCCCCAGGTCACCTATGCCGCCAAGATAGAGAAGGAAGGCGACACCATAACCGTTCAGCGCATGCTGGAGGATGGTTACATGACCGTTAAGGTGCAGACTCCCTGCCTCATCACCTGCATAAAGGAACTGAACGAACCCCGCTACATGAGCGTTGGCGGCGTGTACGAAAGCTTCAAGAAGCCCATCGCCGTGTTCGATTTCAATACCCTGAAGGATGATCCCCTGATCGACCTGACCACCATAGGCCTCAAGGGTTCCCCCACCAACATATTCAAGTCCTTCACTCCTCCTCCGAAGGGTGTTGGCCAGATGCTTGAAGGCGCCGATAAGGCCACCTGCGAAGGCCTTGCCGAAACGCTTGCCGCCAAGCACATTATCTAAGGAGAAAGGAGAACACAAATGGCTTACAATAGCATGGATTTAGCCGCCTTTAAGGACGTTTGGGTATTCTGCGAGCAGCGCGAAGGCAAACTGATGCCCACCGATTTCGAGCTTATCTCGGAAGGCCGTAAGCTTGCGGACGAGCTGGGCGTTAAGCTCTGCGGTCTGCTGCTTGGCGACAATGTAGAGGGCCTTTGCAAGGAGCTTGCCGGCTACGGCGCGGACAAGATAGTCCTTTGCGAATCCCCGCTTCTTAAATATTACACCACCGATGCTTACGCCAAGGTGATATGCGATGCGATAGAGGAGCTAAAGCCCGAGGTATTCCTTATCGGCGCAAGCACCATCGGCCGCGACCTTGGCCCCCGCTGCGCGGCAAGGCTGCACACCGGTCTTTGCGCGGACTGCACGCATCTGGACGTTGACGTACCCAAGTACCTTGACTTCCTGCGCACCAGCTCCACCCTTGATATCGACAACATGAAGTTCGATATGGAGGACCGCAACCTGAAGATGACCCGTCCGGCGTTCGGCGGTCACCTTATGGCCACCATCATATGCCCCCGTTTCCGTCCCGCCATGGCAACCGTGCGCCCCGGCGTTATGCGCAGGGCCGAGTTCGACCAGGCAAAGGCCGACGCGGTGGAAATCGTCCGTCCCGAGGTCAAGCTGACCGCGGAGGATGTGCATACCGAGGTTGTGGAAGTCGTTAAGGCCGCCAAGAAGATAGTTGACCTTGTTGGTGCGGACTTCATAGTTTCCGTTGGCCGCGGCATAAGCAAGAACGTTGAGCAGGGCATCAAGCTGGCCGAGGATCTGGCCGAGGCTCTGGGCGGCGTTGTAGGCGGCAGCCGCGCGGTGATAGACAACGGCTGGCTCTCCGCCGACCATCAGGTTGGTCAGACCGGCAAAACCGTTCACCCGAAGGTGTACATTGCTCTCGGCATTTCCGGCGCGATACAGCACAAGGCCGGTATGCAGGATTCCGAGTGCATAATTGCCGTTAACACCAACGAATCCGCGCCCATATTCGAGATTGCCGACTACGG
>ERZ779852.575-NODE-575-length-39139-cov-7.196270_pt1 | contig 39139 bp, 37 predicted proteins | sample MGYA00511559_ERZ779852 | MGnify/ENA primary metagenome ERZ779852 (study PRJEB29588, sample SAMEA2157977) | human gut metagenome | biome: human gut; feature: human-associated habitat; material: faeces | place: Denmark | collected 2008/2010 ...
TATTGTTCCTAGCCATATTGTTGTTGAGAGAAGAAAGGAATTTAATGGTGGTCCTATTGATATATTCAAGAAAGATATTATAGAATATCAGAATAAGTGGGAAATTTTGGGTACATTTGTAGAAAATGGTGAACTTTCTACAGAAAAAAAATGATGAGGGATAATTTTAAATGTAGAATTTATGGAGATCTTGAGTTTATTAGGAACACTTTATAGTATAGCTATATTTGTGGTATATATTGTTTTAATAGGATGTGCTTCTAAGTTGGCTGTACGGCTTGGTAGAGAGAATGGGGCTTGGTTTTTTTTTAGTATTCTGTTCACTCCTGTTTTGGGTATAATTTTGTTACATTGTTTAGGAAAAACGGATGAACAAGAGAAGAATGATTTTTTGGAAAGAAAAATGTGGGAAAACAATGTTTGACAGTTTTATATAAAAATCTATCATATTTGTATTGTAGAATATTATGTTTTTTGAGTAAAAATGTTTATGAATTGATTTTTTATTAATATGATAGGCTCACTTGCAGGTGATATTATAGGCTCTGTATATGAGTTTAATAATATAAAGACGAAAGATTTTCCTTTATTCAGTAAAGAATCTTTCTATACTGATGATTCGATTATGACGATAGCTGTGGCTGATTGGTTGCTTCATGGAGGTGATTTGGTGAGAGTGATGCAGTATTATGGTTCTAAATATCCTTTTCCTATGGGTGGATATGGTGCTCGTTTCGACAAATGGCTGCATGAAAAGAATCCTAAGCCTTATAATAGTTGGGGAAATGGTTCGGCAATGCGTGTTAGTCCTGTGGGATGGTATTTTGATTCTTTGGAAGAAACAATAAACGTGGCGGAAGAGACAGCTGTGGTTACTCATAATCACCCTGAAGGAATCAAAGGAGCTCAGGCTACGGCATCGGCTATTTATTTGGCAAGAAAAGGTAAATCAAAAGAATATATCCGCAGTTTTATCACAGATAATTTTGGCTATGATTTGAATCGCTGTTGCGATGATATTCGTTGTGATTATAAATTTGATGAAAGCTGTCAAGGTACAGTTCCCGAAGCTCTTATTGCTTTTTTAGAGAGTCGGAGTTTTGAGGATGCCATAAGGTTGGCTGTTTCATTGGGTGGTGACAGTGATACACTGGCTTGTATAACAGGAGGGATTGCAGAAGCTTTTTATAGATATAGAATTCCCTATGGAATACGCAGCAAGGTTCTTTCTTTATTGGATGATGATTTGCGAAGAATTGTTAAGGAATTTATAGATGCTAGGCGCGAATGGTTTATACATCCTAGATGGGAAGAAGATGGAGAATCAATATCAATAGTTGTTAGTGAACCTTCTAAAGAAGAAGTAGAGAAGTTAAAAACAGAGTCTGTAAGACTAATTTTAAACAGCTTAAATTCGGAAACGGATGAAAAAAAGGAATGAATTTGATATATTGTGAAAAGTATAAATGCTATTTGATGTCTTATCAAGTAGCATTTTTTGTTATATAGAGATTTCTATTTTGTTAAAGATGATATGGCGTTTAAGGGATAGATGGAAAATGTTTATAGGAGAATGATATTGGTATTGGAATGGTCTGTGCTTGTTTTTATGATGAAAACGATAATTTTAGAAATAAACTTTGGGTGTTAACGTCTTATGATGCTTCTCGAAAAGAAGAAGATAAATTAAGAAAAGTAGTTTCCGAAGAAACTGCTTTTAAGAAAGAGGTGAATAGCAGTAGTCCCTTGCAATATTCTTTAGAGAAGGGTGTGACGTTATCAACTTTCTCTCCCGACTCTCTATCACAGCCTAAAGATACAACAAATATAAATATTGAACAATAATTTATGGACGAAATTATAGAAAAAGCAAAGGCTGACTCACTTTACTTATTGGGATAGAAAAGATATTAGAAGGCTAAATTAAGAGATAAGTTGTTTAAAAAAATAGTGAATGAATAATGAAAGAGGTGACATTACTGATACATTGAATAGATGTTGTCGAAATTTGTTGTCTAAAATAGGACTATGGTCTATCTTTAGGCAATAACAATAAGTTTTAAAAAAATGAATATGTTGATGATTGATTTGCATCTATTTGCATTAAATTGTAATGAAAGTTTTAGGATAGTTGTAGATGAAAAAGAAAAAAGAGCTAAACTTTGTTGTTTAACTCTTTCTATATTAGTGTTTTATGTTAAATGTTTTATAATAAATCTTTTGGGCCCCCAGACGCGTACTCTAACCGGGCTGAGCTACACCCCGAATTGCGGATGCAAAGGTACGGCTTTATTTTTAATCTGCAAATATATGGCCGACTTTTTCGCAAGAAATACAAAAATAATTCTTCGAAAGCTGCTGAAGGCAGCGTATGGAGGGGCTTTTACAACCCCATGCACTCGCGGAAGAAGTCGAACGTCTCAAAAATAGTATCTTTATCGGCCGTCTGGTTGAGGCTGATTTCACCTATATCTTTCAGCAGGGTGAAGTTGATGACGCCGGCCGTATTTTTTTTGTCATGCAGCATCAGCTCGTACAGGTGGTCGTAGTGTTTGCAGGTGAAGGGGAAGGGACCGTAGTTTTCCTTGATGAACTGTATGACCTGACGCATGCGGTCTTGGGGAAAACCTGCTTGAAGATGTGAGAGATATAGCTCACAAACCAGGCCCCACGCCACGGCATAGCCATGGAGCACGGGACGGCTTTCAGCCAAGGCCAGACTTTCGAAGGCATGTCCGATGGTGTGACCCAAGTTGAGCGCTTTGCGGATACCATGCTCTTTGGGGTCTTGCTCTACAATGTCTTCCTTGACTTGTACAGAGCGGCCTACCATATTCTTCAATAGGACGTAGTCGGGCTGCTCGGTGTCAAAGGCGAGTAGCTCATCGAGGTGTTGGGGCGTACTGATGAGGCCATGTTTCAACATTTCGGCATAGCCGGAGAAGAAGTTGTGAGCGTCGAGGCTGCGCAGGAACTCTGTTTCGAGCAGTACGCAATTGGCGGGAGCGAACGCACCGATTTCGTTCTTCAGCCCGTTGAAGTTGATGCCTGTCTTTCCGCCTACCGAAGCGTCGACCATGGCCAGTAGGGTAGTGGGAATGTTGATGTAGGCGATGCCGCGCTTGAAGGTGGCAGCCGCGAAACCTCCCAGGTCGGTCACCATGCCGCCTCCCAGATTGATGAGGAGTGAGTGGCGAGTAGCGCCTTGTTGGCTCAGCGCTTGCCATACCTGAGCCAGTGTCTCCAGGGTTTTGTTCACATCTTCGGCTCCGATGACGATTTCCTGCGCCTGCCGCATGACGGGGATATCCTTGATTTGGGGTAGGCACAGGCGGTGCGTGTGTTCGTCGGTCAGGACGAAAAGCCTGTCGGGGGAACATTTTTCGATGGCTTGCGTCATGCTGCTTTCCAGCTCTTTGCACAATATCACTTCTTGTTTGCTCATGTTGTATTTGCTTTTTTCTGCTGACAAAGATAGGATTTATCTTTGAAAGACGTATCTTTGCATTGATAATGTTGAACGAAAATTAGTAAACTTATGAATGCATTGCTTCCTGTATATTGTCGGCCTTTGGGCTATTTTATCATTGCTTTGGCGTTGTTTCTTCCCTTTCTGATGTTCCTGATGGGGCGGGTGACCGATGCCAATCTGTTGTTTTATAAAGAGTGTGCAAAGCTGTTGATGATGATGGGGGCGCTGATGATTATCTTTGCATTAAGCAAACATGAGTCGGAAGAGACGGTGAAGGTCCGCAACAAGGCTGTCCGTAATGCCATGTTCCTGACGGTACTGTATGTCTTTGGTATCATGCTTTATCGGGTGGCTCAGGGGGATGTCTTTACTGTGGATGGTTCGTCTTTTCTGATATTTCTGTTCATTAACGTCTTGTGCTTGGAATTTGGTATAAAGAAATCGTCAGTTAATCGACTATTTCGGGGAAATGGTCGATAAAATGCGAAAAAAACATCTGCTCTCATTAAACCTTTAGTGGAGATATGTGTCAAATGAAACATCACGTTTAATAGATGTTTTTTTAAGAATAGACACAAATGAGAAAGACTTTTTTGCTGGTAGTGCTGCTTTGGGCTGTAGCGCTGTCGGCAGTATCGCAGAGCAAGATTATTTCCGTTTCGGGACGGCTTGTCGAAGATGACACCAAGGCTCCCGCTGCACAGGCTACTATCCAGTTATTGTCTTTGCCGGACAGCGCTTATGTTACGGGTGCGGCCAGTTCGGAAGCAGGTAGTTTTGCATTGCCTAAGGTAAAGGCTGGAAAGTATGTCCTAAAAGTATCTTATATCGGTTATAAAACACTGTTTCTTCCCTTGCAACTCACTGCTTCTGCTCCCAATAAACGTTTAGGTACGTTGACGTTGGAATCGGATGCCATTATGCTGGCCGAGGCAGTCATTGTGGCTGAAGCGCCCCAGGTACAGATTGTGGAAGATACGGTAGCTTTCAATTCTTCGGCCTATCGTACTCCAGAGGGAGCTATGCTCGAGGAATTGGTAAAGAAGTTGCCTGGTGCGGAAGTGGATGACGATGGAAATGTGAAGATAAACGGTAAGGAAATCTCCAAGATCATGGTGGATGGCAAGGAGTTCTTTGGCGGGGATGTGAAAACGGGTTTGAAGAACTTGCCGGTGGATATGATTGACAAGTTGAAAACGTATGATAAGAAATCGGACTTGGCACGTATTACAGGTATTGATGATGGTGAGGAAGAAACGGTGCTCGACCTGACGGTCAAGAAAGGTATGAACAAAGGTATCTTTGGCAATATTGACTTGTCTGGAGGTACGGAAGACCGCTATATGGGACGTGCTATGGTGAATTATTTTTATGATAAGACGCAAGTGTCGCTCATTGCAGGTGCCAATAATGTAAACGACCAAGGTTTCTCAGCTGGTGGTGGCGGGCCGCGCTGGCGTAGGAATAACGGTTTGACTTCGACCAAGGAACTGGGCTTGAACTTTGCCACAGAGACGGAAAAGATAGATATGGGTGGTAGTGTGCGTTACAATTACCGTGGCAATGATGTCTATAGTGACGGTTACACTGAAAACTTCCTGACTGGGGGAGAATCTTCTTCATTTAATAATTCCATTTCAAGCACATCGAGCGGAAATAAAGATTTTCATGCGGATTTCCGATTGGAATGGAAACCCGATACGCTGACCAACATTATATTCCGTCCTAATTTCAGTTGGGGGAAAAGTTATAGTACTGCCGATTCTAAATCGGGTACCTTTAATAGTGATCCTTATGCTGTAGTTACGAACCCGAATGAGTATCTTGACATCACCAAACTCTCTAAAATGAATTTGTCCGATGAGATTTTTGATGCGGACAGTGAAGAAGATCCGTTGGATTCTATTCGTGTCAATACTTTAAATAGCCTTTCGGGCAGTGACAGTAAGACCCTTTCGGCAGATGCAACTTTGCAGGTCAACCGTAAACTGAATTCTATGGGGCGTAATATCACGTTTCGTGGTACGATCGGTTATGACGATTCGGAGAGTAAGCAATATACAGCTTCTAATACCCGCTATTTTCAACAGAATGAAGATGGTACGGTAACCCCAGAAAATATCATTCGTCGTTATGTAACTACTCCGACTGATGGTTACAACTATAGCCTGGAGCTGACTTATAGCGAACCGCTTTGGAAGGCTACTTTCTTGCAGTTCCGTTATCGTTTCAACTACAGTTATAGTAAGAGTGACAAGAAAGCTTATGATTTAGGTGAAGATTGGAATTTTGGTGAGGCCCTGCCTGATGATTATGAAGATGGTTATGATATGAGCCTGAGTAAATTTGCCGAATACAAGACCTATACGCATCGTTTCAGTCCCAGTTTGCGTTTCATTCGTCAGAAATATCAGTTGAGTGTTGGTGCGGATCTTGAGCCGCAAAAGACCTCGTTGTCCTATAAGAAGGATGCCATGGATACATTGGCTGTACGCAATGTCTTCAATGTAGCTCCGAACTTGGATTTCCGTTATCGTTTCTCGAAGGTAAGCCAGTTGCGTGTCACTTATCGTGGACGTAGTTCACAGCCGGGTATGGAGAACTTGTTGGATGTGACGGACGACTCCAATCCGCTGAACATTACCAAGGGTAATCCTTACTTGAAGCCTTCTTTCAATCATAGCCTTCGTATATTCTACAATACATATAATGTGGATCGCCAACAGGGAATATTCTCGCATGTCAACATGCAGATGACGCAGAATAGCATCAGCAGTTCACGTACCTATAACTCTTCTACGGGTGGATGGGTGACGAAACCTGAGAATATAAATGGAAATTGGAGCGCATTCGGTATGTTCGGTATCAATTCGGCACTGAAAAACAAGAAATTCAATATTGGCTCTTTCAGTAATCTGTCCTATAACAACAACGTCGGTTATCTGACAACCGGTAACGGGGCTGAGGCTGTACAGCAGAAGAATACAACTACCAACCTGACTTTGAATGAACGGTTGAACGGCACATATCGTAATGACTGGCTGGAATTCGGATTGAATGGGACATTCTCTTACTCGATAGAAAAAGATAAGCTAACCCCTTCCAACAACCAGCAACCATATACTTATTCTTATGGAGCCAATACGACCGTAAGTATGCCATGGGGAATGAGTTTGTCTACCAATATTGCTAATCAGAGTCGTCGTGGCTATTCAGACTCCAGCATGAATCGCGATGAATTGATTTGGAATGCCCAGCTTTCACAGACTTTCCTGAAAGGTGATGCTACTGTCAGCTTTGAGATGTATGATATTCTGCATCAGCAGAGCAATATCAGCCGTTCACTGACGGCAAGTGGACGTTCGGTATATAAATACAATGGAGTGAACAGTTATTGTATGTTGCATTTCATCTATCGTTTGAATATATTTGGTGGGAAACAAGCTCGTGACAAACGGGGGCAGATGAACTTTGGCCCTGGTGGACATCGTCCTCCCATGGGTGGGCCGGGACGCCGCCGTTTCTAATGAAATAAGTTTGCTTTTTCCCAATGTTTTTTCTACATTTGTTTTCCATATAAATGGTATGGAAAACAAATGTTTGATTGGAGTACTCTAGTTGGACTAATTGCTACAGCAACTTTTGATGTAGTGTATTTCGGTGTTGTGTTAGGGACAATTCTGGTGATTGTTCTTGACAACCGCAATCCTGTCAAAACCTTAGCTTGGATATTGGTTTTGATTTTTTTGCCCATTGTGGGGCTTGTTTTTTATTTTTTTTTCGGACGGAGTCAGCGGCATGTGCGTATAATAAACCGCAAAGGTTATAATAGCTTGCAGAAAAAACCGTTACTGGAGTATATGTCCCAGACTTCCAGTTCCTTGCCTTTGGCTTATAGCCGATTGATATCTTTATTCCGAAATACAAATCAATCTCTTCCTTTCGATGGCAATCGGATCGAAACTTTTACCTCAGGATATGCGATGTTGCAGGCTCTTTTGCGGGAACTTCAGAAGGCTGTTCATCACATCCATCTGGAGTTTTATATTTTTGAGGATGATGCCGTAGGACGCATGATACGGGATGTATTGATAGAGAAGGCACAGAGCGGTGTAGAAGTTAGGTTACTTTACGATGATGTAGGCTGTTGGCATGTTCCCAATCGTTTTTATGAAGAAATGCGTGAAGCGGGTGTTGATGTCCGTAGCTTCTTGAAAGTCCGTTTCCCTTTATTTACTAGTAAAGTTAATTACCGAAACCATAGAAAAGTTGTAGTCATAGACGGGCGTATTGGATTTATTGGGGGTATGAACCTGGCGGAACGCTATGTGAAAGGGGTTCCATGGGGCGTGTGGCGAGATACGCACTTGCTGGTAGAAGGTAAGGCTGTACATGGGTTGCAGACAACTTTCTTGCTTGACTGGTATTTTGTAGATTGTACTTTGATGACTGCTGCCCGATATTTTCCCAAATTACAGCCTTGCGGTACATCGTTGGTACAGATTGTAACGAGTGAACCGGTAGGGCCTTGGAATGAGATCATGCAAGGGTTGGTGATGGCTATCGGTTGTGCTAAAAAATATTTTTATATTCAAACGCCTTATTTCTTGCCGACGGATTCTATTCTTGTTGCGTTGCGTACAGCTGCTTTGGCTGGTGTGGACGTGCGGTTGATGCTTCCGCAGAAGGCTGATGCGCGTATTATTCATTTGGCATCTTGCTCCTATCTGAATGAGATTCTAGCAGCAGGTGTCAAAGTCTATTTTTACAAAAAAGGTTTTCTCCATTCCAAATTGATGGTGTCTGATGACGCATTGTCTACAGTGGGATCCACCAACATGGACTTCAGGAGCTTCGAACACAATTTTGAGGTAAATGCCTTTATTTATGATGTAGAGACAGCTTTGTTGATGCGTGAGATCTTTTTACAGGATCAACGCGATTGTGTACAATTACATTTGAAAACTTGGGCTAAACGTCCTTGGTATAGAAAAGCTTTGGAAAGTCTGGTTCGTTTATTGGCTCCATTGTTGTGACCAAGATTTTATTTAAAAAATGAGAAGTTTACACTCCCATAGACGCGTCGTTCGATGAAGTGGGGATGAAATTCAAAATCGTTTTTCTTTCCATGTTCCAACACGAAAAGCCCTTCATCTTTGAGTAACCCATGTTCGAATATCAGGTCGGGGATTGTTTCCAGCCCCTTCAACTCATATGGAGGATCCGCAAATATAAAGTCAAACTGGTTGTGACAACTTTGGATATATTTGAATACATCTCCTCTGATGGGAATACATTTGTCAGTTTTGACTTCATTCATGACTTTACAAATGAAGGCATGATGATCTCGGTCTTTTTCAATGCTGACTACTTGGTCGCATCCGCGTGATACCAGTTCCAGGCTGATGCTGCCAGTGCCGGCAAACAAATCAAGCGCATGTATATTATCTTCAAAATCCAGGTAGTTAGACAATACATTAAACAAATTTTCTTTGGCAAAATCTGTTGTGGGACGTGCCTTGAAAGAATGGGGTACGTCAAAACGGCGTCGTTTGTATATTCCGCTAATTACTCGCATTGGGTGATGGCTTGTAGGTCAAGGTTAGTGGCAGGATTGGTTATAAAGACCTGTCGTATATATTTTCTTAATTCTCTCAGTAAAGGCTCTTTAGAGGCTAATAATCCAGTCAGATGAAGCTCGTCGCGTTCCTGGTCGAATCCCAGTTGTTTCCAGATGTAAAGTACGTAGTAAAGACGGTCCGATGCTGCTTTGCATGAAAAAGAGTTAGCTAATAATAATCGGTTACGCTCAAAAGCATAAACGTCCGTCGCATTTTCCCGTAGGTTAACATACATTTTCTGGTTGTTTCCCAGCCTGCTTTTCGAAAAGAAATATTCAATAAATATACTGGCTTGGGAATAGAAGTGTGCTTCGGGATATTGGTCGCACAAGAAAGTATAAACGCTTTTGTCCATACCGAATACGACTACCGTATCATTTCTATGAAGGATGTTATATCGTATTATTTCGTTTTCTTGTGTGGAAAAATTATGATAGAAAATGGTTTCAGCTTGCTCATCCTCGAAATATTCCAATGGAATGAAAGTGAAGCGGTTATTGGCTATTAGAATATTGATGCGTCGATAGGGAAGGTTCAACCATTCCTTTTCTTTGAACACTTGTTTAAGGTTCGCTGTTAAGGACGATCCTTCGTTAAGGGAATATTCATAAATTGCATATCCGTTCTCTTCCAATGGGTTGAGTACAGAAAAAGAAAATCCATCCGTACTAAGACGGATGGATAATGTATATTGCTTTGATTTACTGAAATCAAGTTTCTCTATCATATATAGAATCAGGAAGATTATTCCCAGTTACCTGCGTTGTTGTTTGCAGTTTCCAAGCTACCAATCATCAGACCAGCGTATTTGCCCAATTTAGTCTGAAGGTCAATCTTGTTGGCGATTTCCTGAGGATCCAAACCATTCAGGTAAACAGTGTACGGAGTCTTAACTTCGAGCAGACAGAAAGGAGCACCCGATTTGGCTGTATCGTTCTTGATGGCCATTTCAAACTGTGCACCGTTTCCATAAGGTACATATCTCATAGAATCAGGATTGAAGCCTTTGGGGAAAATTGTATCCAATACGGCAGTCCACAAAGTATCACGCTCAAAGTTTTCCAATCCCCATTTTTTTACTTCAGCATAGTTACCAGTCTTTTTAGCTTTGTTGATGATGCTGACAGCCTTCTTTTCTGTCAGACCGTCTTCCATCTGCTTATCGGTCAGCTCACCTTTCTTATAAATAAAAGGCAGTTTGGCAGTCTTCACAAAGTGAATCAGCGTGTCAAAGCTGGGTGTATACTGCAAGTTGTTCAAGTTGCGGTATTCAGTCTGAGCTTTGCGGATGTCTATCAGACGGGCAATAACTGCTTGCTCTCTGATCTTCTCTGCTTTTTCGAAATTGATCGGCCCCATAATGCTGGCATAGCAGATATAGACCAATGCTAAGGCACACAAGCCTAAAACGATGTTAAATACTGTTTTCATGATAAATATGTTTTTTAGTTTATTATATTCGCACCGCAAAAATAAGAGAAATAAATTTAAAAACGATAGTTCCCGTTACTTTTTTCTCATACGAAAATGATAAATAACTATTTAGAAAGGCAAATTAAGGAAAATTTTCCTTACCAGCCAACTGTAGAGCAAGAAAATACGCTAAAAATGTTGTCGCAGTTTCTGTGTTCAAGAGAGAAGGATATTGCATTTCTGCTACGTGGTTATGCAGGTACGGGAAAGACTTCTCTGATTGGAGCGCTGGTTAGGACCTTAGATAAGCTTGAGCAGAAGGTTATGCTTTTGGCACCTACTGGGCGGGCTGCCAAGGTTTTCTCTGCTTATGCGGGACATCCGGCATTTACGATTCATAAGAAGATATACAGGCAACGAGCCTTTTCTGGCGAAGGTGGAAATTTTGATTTGAATGACAATCTGACAACGCATACTTTATATATCGTGGATGAGGCTTCAATGATTTCCAATGAAGGACTTTCGGGGACGATGTTTGGGACGGGACGCCTGCTTGATGATTTGGTACAGTTTGTCTATTCTGGGGAAGGGTGTCGTTTGTTGTTGATGGGAGATACGGCACAGTTGCCCCCTGTGGGTGAAGAGCTCAGTCCGGCCTTGTTTGCAGAGGCATTGAGGGGCTATGGCTTGGAAGTTGTTGAAGCCGATTTAACACAAGTCGTTCGTCAGGAACAGCAATCGGGCATTTTGTGGAATGCTACCCGACTACGTAGACTTATAGCGGAAGATGCTATGGATACATTACCGCCTGTACGGGTATCTTGTTTTCCCGATGTCAAAATGCTTCCTGGTAATGAATTGATTGATGCTTTGTCGACCTGCTATGATCAGGATGGTATAGATGAGACGATTGTCATTTGTCGTTCTAATAAACGGGCAAATATTTATAATCAAGGTATACGGTCACAGATTTTGTGGCGCGAGGAGGAATTGGAAGGAGGAGACCTTTTGATGGTAGCCAAGAATAACTATTATTGGACTGAGAAAGAAAAAGATTTGGATTTCATAGCCAATGGGGAGACGGCAGTCGTGCGTCGAGTGAGGCGTACGACAGATATGTACGGTTTCCGTTTTGCGGATGTCCTGTTGTCTTTTCCCGATTGGCAGGATGTCGAATTGGAAACTCGATTGTTACTTGATACGTTACATAGCGATGCACCAGCCTTGTCACGTGAAGACAATGAACGGCTTTTTCAGAGTGTACTTGAAGACTATGTTGACGTACCTTTGAAGAAGGAGCGGATGAAGAAAATGAAGGCTGATCCTTATTATAACGCTTTGCAGGTGAAGTATGCTTATGCGGTGACTTGTCACAAAGCGCAGGGTGGTCAATGGAAAAATGTATTTTTGGACCAGGGATATATTACGGATGACCATCTGACACCAGACTATTTCCGTTGGCTTTATACGGCTTTTACCCGAGCTACGGGAATGATTTACTTGGTCAATTATCCGTCGGATCGTGTGGAGTAAGTTCGTGAGGAGGGAATGCTTGGCGTGTCATTTGCCGGCTAAGGAAAGTTTGTGCGAAACCTCGTACGCTTAAATAAGTCAGGAAGGCCAGCCAGAGGGCATGGTTTCCCCAGGTATGATACAAGGTATAATACAGAAGGAAGAAGCAGCCAGCTGCTATTGTCATGGATTGTAGCATTCCTTTTGTGTTGGTAGCACCTATGTAGATTCCGTCCCAAATAAATGCAGTCATGCCGGCTATCGGAATAACCAAGGCCCATCCCAGATAGTTTTCGGAAGCTTCTATCACTTCTGTCTCATCAGTTAACAAGGCTAGGAATGTATTGCCGCCTGTGGCGTAGGCGATGGTGAACAATAAAGCCATGATGCCTCCCCATACGAACAAGTGTTTCTGTGTACAAGTGTATGCTGGGTAGTTTTGAGCTCCGATGTGTTTGCCGATAAGGGCTTCGCCTGCGTATGCAAATCCGTCCATTATATAGGAATAGAGTGTAAATAATTGCATTAGCAAGGTGTTGACAGCTAGTATAATTTCTCCTTGTTCGGCTCCGGCTGAGGTAAAGAACAGGGTGACTGCAACCAGGCAGAGTGTACGTAAGAAGATGTCGCGATTTATTTGAAAGAAATGCCACATCGCTTGCCGTTTCCATAGTCCTTTCCTACTGAAATGTTTCCATAAACTGCCATAATGTCGTATCCATAGTCCTATTCCCATCAGGAAACCTGCATATTGGGCTATTAGGGTACCAAGTGCTACTCCCTCCACCTTTAGCCCGCCTATATATACCAGGCAAAGGCTGGCAATGATGTTCACTACGTTTTGTGTGATGGCGATAATCATTGGAATGCGTGAGTTTTGCATCCCGATATACCATCCTGTGAGTCCATAGAGGCCCAGGGTAGCGGGAGCTCCCCAGATGCAGATGTGGAAATAGGTTGTAGCGAGTCTTTTAATTTCTTCAGTGGGATGGATAAAGAAGAAAGCCGCTTCTCTAATTGGAATCTGCAGGATGATGAGGGCAAGGGCGGCCATCATTCCAATGCCAACGGAACGGACTGCCATTTGAACAATCTCGTCCGCTAAATGTTTACCGTAAAGCTGAGCGGTCATACCGCTTGTCCCCATACGCAAAAATGCGAAAACCCAATAGATAATGTTGAATAACATCCCACCTACTGCGATGGCGCCGATATAGGCAGCATTGCCTAGATGGCCGACAATAGTGACGTCTACCAGTCCCAGCAGGGGAACAGTAATGTTCGATACGATAGCCGGAAGGGCTATATTCAGTATTTGCTTGTCGGTCTCTTTCATTGCGTTTGCAAAGGTAGGCAGAAATGCTAAATAGAGAGAAATTTATTAATGATATTTGTCCAATATTTACTTGACTTTTAGAGGCGGATTGTCTAATTTTGTAGGCCTTCCAAAAAAAGGAAGAGAAACTGGATCTAAACTGACTATTTTTATGAAAATCTGGATGTTAATCATGTTCAGCATGTTTCCGCTTACAATGTTTTCCCAATCGGCGGACGTGCTATTGCGTAAAGTGGCTGATGCGCTTGCTTCGGGGCAAACGGGGTATGCTGTAAGTCTTTTCCGGCAGTCATGTCAGGCTGACGGGCATGAGGCGGAAATGTTTTATTGGACAGAGGTGGATAAGTCGGAGAATACGGCGCCACAGTTTGCTCGCGAGCTGGCTGAGCATTTTAAAGATGTTCGTAATTACACCAAGGCCTATTTGTTCTATAAAGAGTTATTACAGTATACTCCGGACAATGTGGATGTTCTTGTTTCATGTGCAGAGATGGAAGTACGTTGTGGAAAGGTGGCAGATGCAAAGGCTACTTATGAGCAAGTTGTGGCACTCGATTCGGATAATTTGCAGGCATGTAATTTTTTAGGTAGTTATTATTTCCTGAAATCTGAGGATGCGCGTAAAAAAATAGAGGCAGACTTCAAGAAGCTTTCTTCGCCTACCCGTATGCAATACGCCCGTTATCGCAACAATCTTTCATCACTTTTTGATTCGGGTTATTCTAAAGCCCGTGCTTATTTGCAACAAGTGTTGACGCTATTCCCCTCTTCCGAAGCGGGTAAAACTCTTGAGAAAATAAAGCTGGTTGAACAGGAAGTCAACAAATAATCTTTGTTGCTTCATCGTTTGACGGTATGGCTCGATTGGGTTAGAAACTGAGCACTACGCGGTCGCCCAGGCGCTTGGCCATGACGCTTTGTACTTCGCGCAACTCGCTGTATCGTTGCATGATGGCGTTGCATTGTGCCTCGTCCTGCACCACCTTGGGGTCCTGCAGGGCGCGCATCATGTGTTTCAGTTCTTCGCCGACGATGGCATACTTGAAGTTGGTGGTGAGTAGCGGCACCAGTTCGTAGAGCCGTTCTTCGTCGGTTACAATCTTCTGATTCTTATAGTGGTATTTGCTCAGCTGGTAGCGGTCGCTGATGAGCTCCGTACTCAGGCGGCTGATGACTGGGTCGGGGTGTGTCAGGAAGTAGTGCTCGGCCCGGAAACCTTCGTCGTGCAGGTGGGCGGCGGCTTCGGTCATCATCTGGCGGTGGAGCGGATTGTGGAAGGCCAGGTCGTCCTGCTGTAGGTCGGCCACCACGAATTCGATGACCGTCACGGGGATTTCCTTGCCTTCTTCGTCGGCCACGTTGCACATGACACGCTCGCCGTAACGGACCACCATCTGCAGGATGAGCCGTTCGTAGCGGTAGAATTCCTGCCCCTCCTTGCCTTCCTGGGGGATGAAGGAGGTGTAGCTGTCCACTGTTTCCGCGATCCCTGTTGTCGGTATAGAAGAATCGTCGGGGAAGGGGGCGGCATAGGCTTCGGGCGGCAGGTTGTCTGCCGTCGGGGCGGGGATGTTGTCCGCAGGCGTCTGGGTGTCGTCGGCCGGCTGTGCGGTGGCCGTGTTGCGCCGACGTTCGCGTTCGCGCTGTTCAGCCTTGCGTTCGGCTTCCTTCTCGCGGCGCTTGGCCACTTCGGAGACGAGCAGGCGGTCTTCGACATGCAGCAGTTGGGCACATTCCTTGATATACACGTCGCGCACAATGGCTTCGGGGATGACGGAGATGCTCTGCACGATGTTGCCTATCAGTTCGGCCCGGCGGATGGGGTCCTGGCCGGCGTCTTCCATCAACAGGTTGGTCTTGAAGCGGATGAAGTCCGTCTCGTGCTCGCGGATGAAAGCCTGGAACTCCGTGGAGTTGTGCTTGCGGGCATAGGAGTCGGGGTCGTCGCCGTCGGGCAGGAGGCATACCTTGATGTTCATCCCCTCTTCGAGCAGCATGTCGATGCCTCGGAGGGAGGCCTTGATGCCGGCCGCGTCGCCGTCGTAGAGCACCGTCAGGTTGTTGGTGAAGCGGTGTATCATCTTGATCTGCTGCGTGGTGAGCGCCGTGCCCGACGAGGCCACCACGTTCTCCACCCCGCTCTGGTGCATGGAGATGACGTCCGTATAGCCCTCGACCAGGTAGCAGCGGTCTTGCTTGACGATGGCCTGCTTGGCCTGATACATGCCGTAGAGTTCGTTGCTCTTGTGGTAGATTTCCGATTCGGGCGAGTTGACGTACTTCACCTTCACGCCCTTGGTGGCGGAGGCCAGCACACGTCCGCCGAAGGCTACCACCTTGCCGCTCAGCGTATGGACGGGGAAGATGACGCGCCCCCAGAAGCGGTCGCGCAGGCGGTGGTCGTCCGTTTCGTAACAGAGGCCGGTTTTCACCAGATACTCCTGCTTGTACCCTTTGGCGAGGGCCTCGCGGGCCATGGCGTCGTGGCTCTCGGTGCAGTAGCCCAGCTGGAACTTCTCGATGATGTCGTCGCGGAAGCCGCGGCTGCGGAAATAGGCCATGCCGACGTTGCGCCCCTCGTCGGTCTGCCGCAGGGTGCGGCGGAAGTAGTTGCAGGCCCACTGGTTGACGACGAACAGGCTCTCGCGCTCGCTTTGCGCGGCCTTCTCTTCACCCGTCAGTTCGCGTTCCTTGATTTCGATGCCGTATTTCTTGGCCAGGAAGCGCAAGGCGTCGGGGTAGCTGAGCTGTTCGTGCTCCATGATGAAGTGGACGGCATTGCCACCCTTGCCGCAGGCGAAGCATTTGCAGAGGCCCTTGGCGGGCGAGACGTAGAACGAGGGCGTCTTGTCGTCGTGGAAGGGGCAGAGGCCCACGTAGTTGACGCCGCGCTTGCGCAGGGTTACGAAGTCCGACACGACATCGTAAATCTGCGCCGCGTCCAATATCCGGTCTATGGTGGCTTGGTCTATCATACGGAGTACAAATGTACGGGTTATTTCCGACATTCCCTTCCCGTCGGGACGGATAATTTCCCGGAGAGGGTAGAAACGGTGCTCTGGTTGATAAAAATGTTTTATACTGATTTCCCGTTCCGAAACTCCCCGAAGTCATGCGTCAAGACTCCCTAGAGTTATCGCTCATGACTCCCTAGAGTTGTCGGCCGTAACTCCTTAGAGTTTCAAGCCGAAACTCCCTAGAGTCTTCGAAGCAGAGTTTGGGGTTTCTGTAACGTGTTGATTATCAAACGCCCGTCGGAACGCCTCGTTTCAGCCCCGCCCGGCCTCCCTCGAGTGCGGAGGAAATTGGGCGGGTTGAAATTGTTTTACATGTTAGGGCGCTATTTCAGCTTCTCGCGCAGTCGCGTCAGGTACTGCTTCATGCCGTCGGCATCCTTCTTCTCGATGATTTCGAGCAGGTTCTTCAGCTCCGTGCGGATGTTGGCCACCTGGGCGGGCGTGCGGGGGTTGAAGAGGATTTCCTGCAGCAGGTAGTCGTCCTCGTTCAGCAGGCCGCGGGCAATGGCCATGTGCTTCTTGAAGGTGGTGCCCGGCGCGTCCTGGTGCTTCATCACGGCGGCGAAGACGAAAGTCGAGACGAAGGGAATGGACAGGGAGTAGGCCACCGTCTCATCGTGTTCGTCGAACGTGTATTCGAAGATGTTTAGCTTCAGCGTCTGGTAGAGGTCCTTGAAGAAGATGCGTCCCAGGTGGTCGCCTTCGGTGATGATGATGGCGTTTTCCGTGCTCAGGTTGTTGAGGCTGGCAAACGTGGGGCCGAACATGGGGTGCGTGGACACGTAGCGGAAGCCGCTTTCCTTGTAGAAGGCCTTCAGTCCGGTCTTCACGGAGGCGATGTCGCTCAGGATGCAGTCCCGCGGCAGCACGGGCAGCACCTGGCGGAAGGCGTCGAGGGTGTACTTCACCGTGGCGGCGTTGATGACTAGCTCGGGTTCAAATTCCTTTATCTCGTCCAGCGTGGTGAAGCGGTAGGTGTTGTAGACGAAGCGCAGCTGGTGCGGGTTGACGTCGAACACGGCCGTCTCGTGCTGGAAACTCAGTACGTCGTTGAAGAAGGAGCCCATCTTTCCGGCTCCGAGGATCAGGATTCTCATGATAAAATGAAGAATTAAGAATGAAGAATGAGGAATTGAGAACGAAGAATGAAGAAGGGGTGTCGGGGACAGGTATGCCTGTCGCATGCGCAGCCCTAATTCTTCATTCTTCGTTCTTCATTCTTCATTTGTTAATGATTTCCATTTGCTGTCTTACACTCTCTTCGTGTATGGCTTCGAACACTTTTTTGATAAAGTCGGCATCCATGCCGCACAAGGCGCCTTGCGAGCCACGCTTCTCCAGAATCTCGTTGTAGCGGCCCGTCTGAAGGATGGTCATGCCGTGCTCCTTCTTGTAGGTACCAATTTCGCGGGCCACGCGCATACGCTTGGCCAACACTTGGATCAGGTCGTCGTCACATTCGTCAATTTGCTTGCGCAGTTCGTTCAGGTTCTCAGTGCTCTGGTTGGTTTCGCGGATGACGAGCAGGTTCAGAATGTAGTCCAGAATGTCCGGGGTCACCTGCTGTGCAGCGTCACTCCAGGCGCAGTCGGGGTTGCAGTGGCTCTCCACGATGAGGCCGTCGAAGCCCAGGTCCATGGCCTGCTGGCACAGCGGGGCTACCAGCTCACGCTTGCCGCCGATATGGCTCGGGTCGCACAGGATAGGCAGGTTGGGGATGCGGCGGCGCAGCTCGATGGGGATGTGCCATTGCGGCAGGTTACGGTAGATGCGCTTGTCGTAGGCCGAGAAGCCGCGGTGGATGGCTGCCAGCCGTTTCAGTCCGGCCTGGTTGATGCGCTCCAAGGCACCGATCCACAGCTCGAGGTCGGGGTTTACGGGGTTCTTCACCAGCACGGGGATGTCCACGCCCTTCAGCGCATCCGCTATCTCCTGCATGGCGAAGGGGTTGGCGGCCGTACGTGCACCGATCCAGAGAATGTCGATACCGGCCTTCAGAGCCTCGAACACGTGCTTGGCCGTTGCCACTTCGGTGGATACGTACATGCCCGTCTCCTGCTTCACTTCCTTGAGCCAGGGCAGTCCGTCCACACCCACGCCTTCGAAGCCTCCGGGCTTGGTGCGGGGTTTCCAGATGCCGGCGCGGAATATCTTGATGCCGCGTGCGGCCAGCTGGCGTGCGGTTTCCATCACTTGTTCTTCAGTCTCGGCGCTGCAGGGGCCTGCAATCACCAGGGGGCGTTTTTCGTCCACGCCCGGAAGCGTAATTTTCTCTAAGTCGAGTTCCATAACGATTGAATTTAGAATGATGAATGAAGTATGAAGAATTTGCTGTGTTGGCCTTTTCGTTCTTACGGATTCATCATTGTATGTTCTTATGTTTATTAATTGTTCTGTGGTTTACGAATGATGCGGTTGGGAATTCTTCGTTCCTCATTCTTCATTCTTCATTTTCCTGATTCTCTCCAGCGCCTCTTCTAGCTTCGCGTCCTTGCAGCAGAGCGAGATGCGGATGTAGCGTGCGCCGTTCGAACCGAAGATGAAACCGGGGGTGATAAAGACGCGGGCCTCGTGGAGCACGCGTTCGGTCAGTTCCTCCACGTCCTTGCATGAGTCGGGAATGCGTCCCCAGAGGAACATGCCCACCTGCCGCTCGTCGTAGGTGCAACCCAGCGTGTGCATGATTTCTCCGGCCAGCCGGCGGCGGTTGCGGTAGTTGCGGTTGTTGCCTTCGTACCAGTCGGCGTCGGCCTCGAGGGCGGTGGCGGCGGCCAGCTGCATGGCGCGGAACATGCCGCTGTCGATGTTGCTCTTCACCTTCAGCACCCATTGCACGAACTGCGGGTTCGAGGCCAGCATACCGATACGCCAGCCCGGCATGTTGTGGCTCTTGCTCATGGAGTTGAATTCGATGCAGCACTCTTTGGCGCCCGGCACGCTGAGGATGCTCAGCGGGTGGTCGTTCAGGATGAAGCTGTAGGGGTTGTCGTTCACAATGATGATGCCTTTCCGGCGGGCGAAGTCCACCAGTCGTTCATAGAGCTCGGGTGTGGCGGGTGCACCGGTCGGCATGTTGGGATAGTTGGTCCACATCAGTTTGACGCGGCTCGTGTCCAAAGCCTCCAGCTGTTCCCAGTCGGGTATCCAGCCGTCTTCTTCCTTCAGGTTGTAGTTCACCACCTCGGCGCCCAGTATTTTGCTTAGGGAGGTGTAGGTGGGGTAGCCAGGATTGGGCACCAGCACCTGCTCGCCGGGATTGACGAAGGCCAGCGTGACGTGCAGGATACCTTCCTTCGATCCGATGAGCGGCTGTATCTCGGTCTGCGGGTCGAGCTCTACACCATACCAGCGCTTGTACCACGCGGCGAAACTCTTGCGCAGTTCGGGGATACCCACGTAGGGCATATATCCGTGACTGTCGGGGTTCTGTGCCGCTTCGCATAAGGTCTCTATGGTTTTGGCCGAGGGCGGCATGTCGGGGCTGCCGATGCCCAGGCTGATGACGTCCATGCCCTGTGCGTTCATTTGGGCTACTTCCTTCAGCTTGCGCGAGAAGTAGTATTCGCTGACCGAGGCCAGGCGGTCGGCCGGCTTGTAGTTTGTAGTTTTATTACAGTGTTGATTTTCCATCTTCGTATTCTCCTAATATCTTTAATTCTTTGGTCAGTGGGCTGATGGCGGCAAGCGCCTGTTTGTATCTCAAGAGTTGGTCGAACATGACGTCTACGTAGAACTGGTATTCCCATTCCCGTCCGATGATGGGCAGCGACTGGATTTTGGTCAGGTTGATGCGATAGAATGAGAGAATGGACAGTACCTGCGAAAGACTTCCCTCGGTGTGGGGCAGGGTGAATACCAGACTGGCCTTGTTGGGTTCGCGGTTGCGGTGGCGGTTCAGCTCGTCCACCTGCCACGGGTCTGCCACTACAAGGAAGCGGGTGAAGTTGTGCTTGTTTGTTTCGATGCCCTCCTGCAAGACCTTCATGCCGTAGAGTTCGGCAGCGGCTTTCGAGCAGATGGCGGCGTGCCCTTTCAGGTGTTCCTTTTTGATGATTTCGGCACTGAGGGCGGTATCTTCGCCTTCCACCACCTTGATATTCGGATGTTGGCTCAGGAATTCGCGGCATTGCATCAGGGCGATGGGGTGCGAGTTGACCTCGGTGATGTCGTCCCAGTCTTCTTCGGGCAGGCAGACGAAACTGTGCGAGATGCGCAGTTTGTGTTCGCCGATGATTTGTGTACCGCTCTGTCGCAGCAGTTCGTTGTTGTAGAGCAGGCTACCTGCAATGGTGTTCTCGATGGCCAGCATGCCAATGACCTGGCTGTCGTGTCGGATGGACTTGAACACGTCTTCAAATGTAGCGCAGCAGATCAGTTCGATGTCTTCGCCTTCGAAGTACCGGTGTGCTGCAATGTCGTGAAAGGAACCCAGTGTTCCCTGAATGGCTATTCGTTTCATATCGTTGTATTAACAAAAAATCCCGCTTCCAGTCATGGGAGCGGGATCCATATCTTTTATTTCAGTTCTTTATTCAGTTCTTAAGCGTCACTGTCACTTGACACATACAAACTCCCGCTCTACTTTGTGGCTAAAGTAAAAGTAAAAGAAGAAGTAATATGCGTAAGTAAACAGGTTCATATCTTGCTTTTGTTCTTATTTCGTCGGCAAATGTAATGCTTTTCTTTGAAATGCAAACAATATTCCATGTTTTTTTTGAAAAACGTATCAATTTTACTTTTTCAGTACTTGCACGTCCACCTGTACGGGCCGGTGGTCCGATGCGACAGTCTCCGGCAAAACGCTCTGTTGCAGCACCTTGAATTCGTATCCGTTTGCCGTGTACCCGTAGATGTAGTCGATGCAACAGTCGGGACGGTCGGCGGGGAACGTATAGGCGGTGGTGTCGTTCAGTGCGGTGAAGTGTCGGCTCAGTTCGAGCTGGGGGGACTCAGTGGGTTGGGAATTCATATCACCTGCCAGCAGGACGGGTTTGTGGTAGCCTTCCACCGCTTTCAGAATGTTCTGTACAGCTGTCAGCTGGTCTTCGGGCGTCAGTGACTGGTGGGTGGCGCAGAACACGTAGTCCTTGAATTCGGCCACAATCATGGTTCGCTGTTCTTCGCGTCCGGGCATGGGAATTTTCTTGTAACTCAATGGCTGCTCTTTGGACAGCAGTCCGATGCCGTAGCTGCCTCCCTGAAAGGGAATGGCTGAGGCAAAAAGGCCGTGCATGCCGGTGAGCGTTTCCAGTTCTTTCAGGGCGTAGACGCCATCGTTGCGTTGGGTTACACTGTCCAGTTCTTGAAGGGCTACTACGTCTGGTGCGGCCTGCTTGATAATGTTCGCAATACGGTTGTAGTCACGTACGTTGTCCAGCCCGATGCAGTTGTGCACGTTGTAGGACATGATGCGCAAGTTTGTTGGATTTTGTTCGCAGGAACATAGTCCACAACACAGGGCGAATGCATAAACCAATAACTGTTTTTTCATGATTATTTCTGGGTTTATAAGGCTGCTTCGTTGTCTGCAGGGTAGACTACACCCCATTCCTGCCGGAGCTGGTCGAGCAAACGCATGATTGCAAGTGTTTCGGCATGGGGCATGGCTGGAGTTTCCAACAACCCTCTGCGCAAAGCGTCGATAGAAGCCTGTATCTCGTATTCGTAGCCGCTGATTTGGGGCGGGCAGTCGTAAATCTTCACCAATTGGTGATCTGTATCGTAGATAGCGGCCTGTTGCGGATTGTTGATATTGTCCACTACGATATATCCCTTTTCGCCCGAGATGATGCCCTGGCGGTCGTTAGCGCAGTTGGCTGTGACCTGCATCACGGCCATATTGCCGTCGGCATAGCGAAAAGAAATGCTTTCCTGGAGGTCTACACCGTTGGCGTTTTTCACGCAGTGTGACTGGATATCTTCGATGTCAGTACCGAATATCATGCGGGCGAAGTTGATGGGATATACGCCCAAGTCGAGCAGGGCGCCTCCACACAATTCGGGTTTGGCGATTCGTTCTTTATAAGCGATGGAGTAGCCCAGGCTGGCGGTCAACATGTGTGGACGGCCGATGACTCCGCTAAATACCAGTTCACGAATGGTGTTGGAGAAAGGCATGTAGCGTGTCCAGATTGCTTCGGTGATAAATATGTTGTGTTCTTTGGCCAACCGTAACAGTTCTTCAGCCTGACGTGCATTGGCGGTAAAAGCTTTTTCGCACAATACGGCTTTCCCGTTCAGGATACACAGGCGGGCGTGTTCGTAGTGATGAGAGTGGGGAGTGGCAATGTAGACCAGATCTACCTGAGGGTCAGTAGCCAGCTCTTCATACGAGCCGTAAGCCTGTTTGAATCCCCATTCCTTGGCGAAAGCTTTGGCGCGGATTTGTTCGCGTGATGCAACTGCGTAGCAGTTCACGTCTTTCATCTGTTGTAGGGTGGCAGCCATCTTGGCGGCGATATGTCCGGTACCCAGGATGGCTACATTGTTTCGTTCTTTACTCATAGTGTTTGGTTTTGTTCTCTGATAGCGTATGAAGGGGTTAGAGTCCCAAAATATCGGTTTGTCTTCCTCCGGGCTGGTTGTTGTATTCACCGTTGAATGCTTCGCTTTCCTTTGGGTTTAGCTCCAGCTCCTTTTTCATATCTTCTGTGGCTCCTTCTTTGTCACCGTTCAGTAACTTGGCCCGACCGCGTTCATGGTACGCTTTAGCGAAGTTGGGATTCAGTTCGATAGCTTCATCAAAGAGGGCGATCGCTTCTGTCATTTTTTTCTGTCCAATATACAGTTGTCCCAGGTACAGATACGCCTGTTCGTTGAACGGATTATTTTCTGTCACTTTGCGGAAGTCGGCCTCAGCTTCTTCCAGTTGTCCGTTGGCTTCTTTTATGCGGCCGCGGAGCAATAAAGCGTTCTCTTCATCGGGATCCTGGCTCAAGATGGCTTCGATATCTTCTGCGGCCTCTTTGTATTGCTGCATCTTTATCAGCGCTTCAGCTCGCAACAAGCGCGCTTCGGTGAAGTCGTCCTTCAGCAGGATCGCTTTTGTCAGATGGGCAATGCACATGATTCCGTCACCCTGTCCATCTGTCGCTTTGCCCAGCAGATAATGTGCCATTGCGTTGCCTTCTTCGATGGCAATGGCTTTTTGGGCAGCTTCAGCCATGGCCGGATAGTCTTCTTGTACAAAACAGACATTAGCCAGGTTCAGGAAGGTATTGGTGTGAGTCGGTTCGATTTGTGCCATGCGTTCCAACAGACGGCGTGCTTCGGTCAGCTGGTTGGTCTGTATATAGACCTGTACCAGATACCCCATGGTCTCGAAATCTTCCTGCAGGGCCAACGCTTCCTGGAAGCATTTGATGGCATAGTCGGCACGTCCCATGCGTTGGGCACGCATACCGTCGTATTTGAATATATCGAAGTTCTTTTGTTTGTTCTTCTGTTGCTCCTCTTCCGGATTTGAGGGCTTTCCTGAGAAAAATGACTTGAAAAATCCCATAGCTGTTTCTGATTAATTGCGGGACAAAAGTAATGAATTATTTTCTGATTTGCAGCATTCCGTTATGGGTAAATATTTGTTTGTCGTCCATCATTTGACGTAAAGTCTCCGCCAGCAGGTCTTTCTCTACAAGAAGCTGGTCGGCTAAGGCGGCCGGTGTAAGGGAATGGCCGCTCAGGCAGTGTAAGACTCTACCAGACAGACTGTCAGCTTGTTTGTCTGTTGTGATTTTGTGTCTGAGTCTGAGGCAGGTGTCACATTGGCCGCAGTCGTGTTCGTTCTGTTCGCCGAAGTAGTGCAGTAGCATGCGGCTACGGCAGGCCGTATCGTTGGTGACGTATTCGAGCATCGCTTTGATACGTTGCTCGTAGCGTGCTTTCCGTTCTTCGTAGACGGCAGGGGGAATGTTCAGCCGGTTGCTTTCCACACGTTCGCGTGTATAGATGATGTAAGGTGTCTTTTTGCGGGGGATGTAGCTGACAATACGTCGTCGGGAGAGTTCCTTCAGCATTTCGTAGACCTGCCGCTGTGTAAAACCGGTACGTATGGCCAGTGTCTCTTCACTGATGAAGGCATAGTCTGTAAACAGGCCGGTGTAAGAGCGTAGAGCCGCCTGGATGAGGCGGTCCATGTCCTCTCCCAGTTCGCGTAACCTGTACAGTTCCTCACGCCCAACGCTGAAAAGCAGGCGCGAAGCGTTGTCCTGTTCGTCGGTATATTCCAGGTAGCCGGCTTGTGTCAGGATTTTCAGGGCACTGTCTACGGGGACAGGAAAGTATTTGAACTTGCGGCAGAAGTCCTCGATGTCGAACTCCCTTACACAGCCCAGTCCGTCGCCCATGGCCATCTCATAATAATATTGCAGGTGTTCGTAGACGTCGCGAATGTAGTCTTTTTCCGGAAAGTTGTCGGGGATGCGCTTGCGCAGCGTCGTGCTGTCCGATTGGGCGTAAAGGATGATGGCATAAGCTTTCTGTCCGTCGCGTCCCGCACGGCCCGCTTCCTGGAAGTAGGCTTCGATGGAGTCGGGCAGATCCAGGTGAATGACCAGCCGTACGTCGGGCTTGTCGATGCCCATGCCAAAGGCATTGGTGGCTACCATGACGCGGCTTTCGCCCTTTTGCCACCGTTGTTGGCGGATGTCCTTCACGGCGTCGTCCAGTCCGGCGTGGTAGAAGTCGGCAGTGATGCCCTGCTGTTGCAGCCATTCGGTCACCTCCTTGGTGCGGCGGCGGTTGCGTACGTAGAGGATGGCACTACCCTCCATGCGTTGCAGAATATGCAGCAGTTCGCCGGCTTTGTTTTCCGTTTGTCGCACCACGTAGGCAAGGTTGGTCCGCTCGAAGCTCATGCGGAATACGTTTTCCTCGCGGAACTCCAGTCGCTGTTGGATATCCTTTACCACTTCCGGTGTGGCGGTGGCGGTCAGGGCCAGTACAGGTACGCCAGGCAACAAGTGGCGCACTTCGGCTATCTTCAGGTAGGCCGGGCGGAAGTCGTATCCCCATTGCGAAATGCAGTGGCTCTCGTCTACCGTAATCAGGCTGATTTTCATTTTGCCCAGCTTGATGCGGAAGATTTCCGTGTCCAGCCGTTCGGGTGAGATGTAGAGGAACTTGTAATTGCCGAAGATAGCGTTCTCCAACGTTGTAATAATATCCTGGCGGTTCATGCCTGAGTAGACAGCCAGAGCCTTGATACCTCTTCGTTTCAGGTTCTGCACCTGGTCTTTCATCAGGGCGATGAGTGGGGTGATGACCAGACACATGCCTTCCTGTGCCAGGGCAGGCACCTGGAAGGTGACGGACTTTCCGCCACCCGTCGGCATCAGGCCCAGCGTATCGCGTCCTTCGCCGATGCTGCGGATGATGTCCTCCTGTATGCCGCGGAAGGAGTCGTAGCCCCAGTATTGCTTTAAGATTGCCTGATAGTCCATGACTGCAAAAATCCGTGTCATCCGTGCCTGCTGAAGTCAATTCGGCTTGATGTCTTCTATCTGGAGCTGCACTTCGCCCCGCTTGTGGGTATTCTCCTCGATGGTGTAGCAGATGTCGAACGAGCGCTTCGTCTTGATGTAGCGCACGTGCGAACTCTGTCCGAAGGCGATGCCGTTCATCACGTTGTTCGACTTGTTGTCCACCAGTTCCAGCTTGATGTGCTCCTGGTCGCGGCCCACCACCTTGCTCGTGCCGTAGTCGTAGACGTTGTGGGTGCAGAACACCGGCTTTGCGTTCTCCGGACCGAAGGGGTTGAACTTCTTCAGGTCGCTGAAGAACTTGGGCGTGATGTCTCTGAAGTCTATTTCGGCGTCGATGTCGATCACGGCGCTGGTCTGCTCCGGCAGGATGTGTTGCGACACGAATTCCTCGAACCGTTCGGTAAAGGCGGGCACGTTCTCCACCTTCATCGACAGGCCTGCGGCATAGGTGTGGCCGCCGAAGTTTTCGAGCAGGTCGCGGCAGTACTCGATGGCCTTATAGACGTCGAACCCCGACACGGAGCGGGCCGAGCCGGTGGCCATGTCGTTGGTGCGGGTCAGCACCACGGCGGGGCGGTAGTAGATTTCAGTCAGACGTGAGGCTACGATGCCGATGACGCCCTTGTGCCAGGCCTCGTTGTAGAGCACGATGGAGCGGCGGTCGGCCAGTCCCTCCAGCCCTTCCACAATGTGGTTGGCCTCTTCGGTCATGCTCTTGTCAAGGTCCTTGCGTGTCTCGTTGTACTGGTTGATCTGGCTAGCCTTCTCGCGGGCGGTGGAGAAATCCTTCTCCGTCAGCAGATCCACGGCTTCCTTGCCGTTCTGGATGCGTCCCGAGGCGTTGATGCGCGGCCCTATCTTGAAGACGATGTCGCCGATGGTCAGTTCCTTGTCCGCCAGTCCGCAGACGTCGATGATGGCCTTCAGCCCGATGCTGGGGTTGCTGTTGAGCTGCTTCAGGCCGTGATAGGCCAGGATACGGTTCTCGCCCATGATGGGCACGATGTCCGAGGCGATGCTCACGGCCACCAGGTCGAGCAGGGGAATCAGGTGATGGAACTCGATGCCGTTGCTCAGCGTAAAGGCTTGCATGAATTTGAAGCCAACACCGCAGCCCGACAAGTGTTCGTAGGGATAGGTGTTGTCTTCGCGCTTGGCGTTCAGAATGGCCACGGCAGGTGGCAACACCTCGTCGGGCACGTGGTGGTCACAGATAATGAAGTCGATGCCTTTCTCCTGGGCATACGTAATCTCCTCTACGGCTTTGATGCCGCAGTCCAATACGATGATGAGTTTCACGCCTGTTTCCACGGCGTAGTCCACTCCTTTGTAAGACACCCCGTAGCCTTCGTTGTAGCGGTCGGGGATGTAATAGTCGATGTTCGAATAGAACTGTTGGATAAACTTGTAGACCAGTGCCACAGCGGTGGTACCGTCTACGTCATAGTCTCCGTAAATCAGAATCCGTTCTTTCTTTCCCATAGCCTTGTTCAGGCGTGCCACGGCCACGTCCATGTCCTTCATCAGGAACGGGTCGTGCAGGTCGGGCAGTTGCGGGCGGAAGAATTTCCGTGCAGCGGCAGCTGTTGTGATGCCGCGTTCGATGAGCAGTTGGCCAAGTATGGGGCTAATGCCCAACTCCTGCGCCAGTTGCCGGCTTGCTTCTGCCTGTTCGGGTGTTATGGGTTGATAATTCCATTTGTGAGTCATTTTATATATTATTTTTTCTTTTTCCAGTCTCGGGTGTCGGGGCGGGCGAAAAGTGCCTATTTCTCCAACAAGTCGTAAAGGTAGCAAAAACTCTTGAAAGAAGGATGAAAAGAACATAAAATCTTTCTTAACGGGTGGAAATAGAAGGACGGGAACGGTTGGAAGCGGCTAAAAGGCATGCGAGGAGATAAATATGCCTTTCACTCCCTTATGGTTGCTATCCTGCTGCACAACCTGCTGATTTTCAATGCCGCCACAGATGCCACAGATAGTTGCATTAAAATTATTGAGCCAATTAAATAAATAGGTTGCCTTTAAAGGCAAGTCATTTATTTATTTTCACGCGTAATGTTTACACAATCATCTGTGGCATCTGTGGCGGTGCTTTTTCTCGTGTTTCAAAAAGGGGCGTTGGGTGCCTTGACACCGCACTTCCTGACGCTCTGACGCCGTGCTTCGTCAGCCTCTCAGGGAGCACTGCATGACACCCTCACGCAGCACTTCGTCAGGACCTCATGCAGCACTTCGTCAGACGGAGTGGGGGAATCGGGTGGGAATTTCAGTGTTTTTATTATTTTTGCCGGAAAATAAAAATGTTTGTCTTATGCTTGCCTTCATATCCTGTGCCAAGACCATGGCTGCCCGCTGCACCCTGCGCGTGCCGCAGCTGACCACACCCCGCTTTGAAGCCGAGGCGTTGCAGAACGCCCTCAGCCTGTCGCAATACTCCGCCGGCGAGCTGGAAACTCTGCTGCGGGTCAACGCGAAGATAGCCGCCGAAAACCGCCTGCGCTACCACGACTTCTGCTCGGAAGAAAACCGCCCGATGCCCGCCATCGGAGCCTATACGGGGGCGGTGTTCAAGCGCATCGCGCCGCGTGACTTCACGGCCGACGACTTCGCCTTTGCGCAGGACCACCTGCTCATAACTTCCTTCCTCTACGGCCTGCTGCGCCCGCTGGACGGCATCCGGCCCTACCGGCTGGAGGGCGACGTCTGCCTGCCCGAACGGGGCGGGCTGTCGATGTTCGACTACTGGAAACCGTTGCTGACGGACGTGTTCATCGAAGCCGTCAGGCAGCAGGGCGGCGTGCTGCTCAACCTGGCCAGCGGCGAGATGAAGAACCTCTTCGACTGGCGGCGCGTGGAGCGCGAGGTGCAGGTCGTGACGCCCGAGTTCCAGGTGTGGAAGGGCGACCGGCTGACGACGGTGGTCATCTATGCCAAAATGTGTCGGGGCGAGATGACGCGCTTCTTCCTGAAGAACCGCCTCACCCGCCCCGAAGAGTTGCGTGGTTTCGAATGGGAGGGCTTCGCGCTCGACGAAAGCCGGAGCACGGACACCCACCTGCTGTTTACTGCCTGATGGTGACCATCGTGGCGCCGAACCCGTATTCCTGGAAGGAGGCATCCTGCGCCTTGCAGGCCGGGTACTTGCGCTTCAGTTCGTCCAGCAGCGCGCGGCGCAATACGCCGTCGCCCTTGCCGTGGATGAAGACGATGCGCTGCTCGCGCTTGTTCTTGTATTGCTCCATCACCTCGCGGAACTTGTCCAGCTGGTAGTTCAGCATTTCGCCGTTGGTCATGCCGCGGGTGTCGTCCAGCAGCTCGCCGATGTGCAGGTCCACTTCGATGATGTCATTCTTGCCTCCTCGCTTAGCTGCAGTCTGCGGCTTGCGGGGCGCGTTGTCGATAGCCCGTTTCTGTAATAAGGCTTCCTGAATGTCTTCGGCTGATACATAGACTTGCTTGGCCGGCTGGTCATCTTTTACGACGTCGTATAGCAGAGCCGGTGTTTCGAAGAAGTCGGTCTGTTGGAAGGTATGCAGCTTGTAGAACTTCACCGTGTCAATACGCAATTCTACGCTGATAGCGGGTTTCAGTTGGAAGGAACGGCGGTCCTTGAAGGCTATCAGTTGTACGGCTACACGTTCCAGATCGTTGAGCGAAGCTTTTTCGAACTCTTCGAGCAGTAGTTTTGTGTTGGGCTCTATCAGACCGTGCGAACGTACCGTCCATGCCTTGCCTTCGGCGCCGAGGTAGGTGTAGTAGAGGTAATAGTTGCTGTCGTTTACCAGATAGCTTTCAAAAGAGGTGGTGCTGACAGCCTTGATGTCGACAGGCACGAAGGCCAGGTGGACGTTGAGCGTGTCGCCGCCCTTCATCTCCGGTTGGCGGTAGACCGACACCTGAGGCTTCTCCACACGGTGCAGCGGCTGTTCGGCCGGTTGCGGTGCGGCCGGGCGGGCCGGCTGTTCCTCGGCCTTCTTCTGTTGGGCCTTGGCGGCCTTCGAGGCGGGAGTCGGTACGTTGTAGTCGTCCGTCTCTATCACCACCACTTCACTGATGTGCATCGGGATGTCGAACCCGTCGGCGTCTTCCACCAACACGATGTCCTTTCCCTGAAATCCGGTGACCTTTCCGCCACCCACTTCGCTCAGAAAGCGAACTTTGTCTCCTATCTTTATCATATCTTTTCTGTTTTAAGTGTAATCCGGCAAGAGGCTGTTTACCCTGTCTGCTTCTCTTCGGGGCAAAGGTACGGCAAACGCGGGGAAAGACAAAGCGGAAACCGAAGTTTCGTCATTCTTCCTGTTCCGGACGGAGTACGTAGCCTTGCTTGGGCAGGAGGGCAATCTCCATTCCGCTGTCTGCTGCCAGGTATTTCCGCAGGTGGCTTATGCAGTTCATCAGGCTCTGTTCATTGGGCGTTTCCGTCTTTTCCCACAAGGTTGCTTCGATGAGTTTTTTCTCTACTGCCTGTTCCCGATAGGCAGCCAGCAGTTTGAGCAGCCTGTATTCCATGTGGCTCAGGCATTTGACGGGTTTCCCGCTCCGGCTGTCAGTCAGTTCCCGTGTGCGGCAGTCCAGCCTCAGTCTGCCTATGGGGATGGATGTATGGCTGGTACGGACGGCATACCGCCGGATGTATCCGGTCAGCTCCTCCATGTCGAACGGTTTCTTCAGATAACTGGTGGCACCGGTCTCCAGTCCTTGCCGGATGGTGGTTCCATCCGTGTACGAGGATACAAAAATCAGGGGCACGTCGGGTAACAGTGCACGCAGCCGGGGCGCCGTTTCGATGCTGCTTTCCGTCCCTATCTGTACGTCCAGAAAGATGATGTCGGGCATGCAGGCGGTCGCTCTGGCCGTCAGTCCCTCCAGCGAGTTCTGGTAGAACACATCATAACCTTCCGCCTGGAGCGCGGTGCCCACCACCTGCCCCAGCAGGAGGTCGTCGTCCACGAACAATACTTTTATTTTTTCTGTCTTTTCCATTTCTTTTATTGTCAGGGTCTGTTTGTCTGTTTGCGGGGCAGGCGTATGTTGAAGGTACTGCCCGTTCCTTCCCGGCTTTCCACCCGGATGTCTCCGCCGTGGGCACGGACCACGTAGCGGGCATAGGTCAGGCCGATGCCGTAGCCCTTCTGTGCGCGGCCTTCCTCTCGGGGCACCTGATAATATTCCCCGAAAAGCTTCTTCAGGCATTTGCGGGGGATGCCCCATCCGTTGTCTGTCACGCTGACCGTCACCCATCCTTCAGCGTCCTCTTCGAGTTTCACCGTGATGCGTACACCTTCGTCCGAATACTTCAGGGCGTTTTCCAGCAGCTGGGCGAAGACGTTGCGCAGGCAGGCCGGGTCCGCCTCCACCTGTCCGTCCGCCAGCCGGTTGTCCGTCTCCAGCGTGTGCCGCTTGGCGGGCAGGCAGGCCCGGGTGTCCGCCGCAGCCTGTGCCAGCAGTGTGGGCAGGTCCGTCGGTTCCTTGTGCAGCACGAGCTTCCTCCGTCCGCCCCTTGCGGCGGTCAGGATGCGTTCGATGTCGTTTCTCAGCCGCTTCAGCCGTTCTTCCGCCTGTTGCAGGAAAGCCTGCTTCTGGCTGTCCTTCTCTTCCTTCTTCAGCCATTCCACGAGGGTGACCACGCCTGCCAGCGGTGTTTTCAGGTCGTGCACGGTGCCGTTCACCGCCGCCTCCCGTTGTTTCAGCAGCAGGTCCTTACGCAGGATGACGAGGAATTGCCACACCAGGCAGCCCATCACCAGCACGGCCAGCGCGGCGGACAGCAGTACGGCATAAGTCATTTGCCGGAAGATGTCTGCCGAGGGCTTTTCCGAGAAGAGGCGGAGATAGAACCGGTCTTGTGTCCCGATGGGAATCGGAGGGGTGGACAGGCTGTGGGAGGAGGCGAGCAGGGTGGTGTCGCCGGCGTGGTCAAGGATTTGCTGTTTGTCGTAAAGGCAGATACAATGACGGACTTTCTCCTTCATGCCTTTCTGATAGAGGCTGTCCAGTTTGTCCGCTTGCGGATAACTCCCTTGCTTCAGGAGCAGCATCTGGAAAAGTTGGGTTATTCCTTCGGATATACTATTTATTCTTTTCTTTTTTTTGATGGTGGCGATATCCGTACTGTCTCCCACTAAATTTTTGATTTCATCCGGACGGATGGGCTGGCTATCGGACAACCGTTTCTCATGCAAATCGTTTTTTCTTATTAACACTTCTTTTTCAATGGCTTGTGTGAAGCATGTCTCCATTTGATCTTCAAAATCCGATACGTGGGAGCGATATATTTTCTGAAGCCAAAACAGTTGTAATGCGATGATGGCAAAGATAGCGAGGGTTGTACCTAAGGCATATTTCATGATGTTGGACAATTATGTTGATTATGTGCTTCCAAAAGTAGTAATAAGGAATGTGAAAAGCAACGGGTGATTCCGTTTTTTTCTAAAACAGTTGAAGTGTAACCAAAACCTAATCAAAAAAGTAAATTTTGATTAGGTAAAGATTAGGTTTTAGTTAGGTGTTAAGTGGAATGAAGGCCCTAAATTTGCAACAATACTAATATTAAAAATAGTTGTAATATGTGACATTGAGAATTTAGTAGGATGGGTTTAAGGCAATGGCTCAAGAGAGGATTGTAGCTCCTTTACCTATATAGGACGGTTTTAATAATTGCTGTTTGTTGTTATTGGCTCTGCATGTGATAGGAGTCTAAATTAAAAAGAAATGAAAATAAGAGTACTATATAATGTGTTTATTGGATTGGCTATACTTTCCGTGTTGCTTATGGTAATTAACAAGCAATCCAATTTTGTAATTAATGAATGGTATATCTCAGGGGTTTACATTATGATGTGGTTCTTTCTGTTCCTCTATACTGCAAGCAAAGCGTTTGAAGAAAAAAGGAAGGAAATGAAAGGTTATGTACCCTGTATCCTTACTTTTTTAGTATTCTTATTGAATGTCGTTTATGCATTTTGTTTGAAGCCCTAATTACAGCTTATTGTCAGGATACCTGTTTTGCCAGGCTATTTCTTTGTCGTTTCTGATTTCTCTTTATAATATTCCGTTTAAGAAAGTGTATAAATCGTTCTTTGGATAGAAGAGATACTAATCTAGACTTAATCTTTACCTAATCAAAAAAGTAAATTTTGATTAGGTAAAGATTAGGTTTTAGTTAGGTATTATATGGTTGATAGCCTGTATCTTTGTGGAAGTAATCAGAAAACAGAATAATGGTATGAAAAGTGGAATTTGGTACGCATTGCTCATTGCTTGCAATTTGGTCTTGTGTGGTGTTCTTTTTTATAAGAACGTACAGGTGAGTGAGTGTGTAAAACAGAAATTGGAGTTTGGTGATTCCATACAATCATTGAACTCAGAGAATCTGAGGTTACTTGAACATACATCGCTGTCATATGCATACGGCGATTTTAACCGGATTGATAATATCCGGTTGAAAAATGAGAAGGGGAAAATATTGTCACTCTCAGAGTTGGTTTCATCGGGTTACAAATTGATTGTTCGGTTTCGGAGAACTCATTGCCTATTGTGCGTGAAAGAATTCAGTGAACTATTGAACAGACATTTACAGAATGCTGAGCAGGTGGTTTATGTCATTGATGAGGAAGTAAGGAAGAACTTGGATTTTTATAAGACCTATCTGAACTTGAACGGATTGATTTGTGTGACCGAAAAGGTGGACGAACGGATAGACAATGAAGGTCGTCCTTATGTGTTTCGTATAGGGGGTGATTTGTCGGTAGACTATTTGTATTTTCCGATGTCTGGTATGTCCATAGTGTCCAATTTGTATATAGAAGAAGTGGTAAAGGAAATATAGTAAACTAATTAAAAAAAAGCGTATGAAAAAAATTGTTTTTTTAACGGTGTCAGTGCTGGTACTGACTGTCAGTATGGTCATAGTTTCTACTTCTTGTTCGCAAGAAGATGAAATTCCGGTGGTAAATGTAGATCCGGAATTGAATGCCTTTTTCTCCACAAAGGAATATCTGGACTTCCAACGGGATAATTCCTTTATAACGGAGAATATGCTTTTGGATAAGGTGTATGTGGCAACTTTTCCGCGTGATATGAAGCAATATGTAATTCCTGTGATGGTGAACGGACATCTGAAGGGAAAACTGAATGTGTTTTCAAAGAATGGAGGAAAGGTTTACCATAGCCTTTACGAGGATTGGAGCGGCATGTCCGAAGAAACCGGAGGCTTGGTGAAAATCTCTGCCGCGGATGGACAGTATATATCCACGTTGAAATATACGAAGATAGGAGGAAGCAAATTTGAAGTGGTGATACAAGATGTGGCTTCTCCGGTAGGTGGCACAAAGCCGAAAACGCGGGTGGAATTTCCGGATCCAGATACGACGGGATATGCAGATTGTGTTGCACAATGTTATGCAGTTGCTAAAGAAAGTTGTGATAGTGATACGGGGTGCAAATTTATCTGTGATTTGTTAGATGCAATAGGAAAGTCGTGTGCAACTTTGTCAATAATGGCTGCTTGTGCAATTTATTGTGCTTAATAGAAACTAGTCGAGAATGACTCCTTTATCACTTCTTTTTTTCATAATAAAAAACGGAATAGTAAAGCTGAAAAGTATTGTAATAGAATAGAGTTTATATGGAATAAGGAACCAGAACTATTGGTTATCAGTACTCTACAACCTTAATTCGATATAATGTTTATATTCACTTTGAAAATTGTAATAATTATGAATACTAGTCTTGTCAAATTGTATGTAAGTGTGTTGATAGGTGCTTTTTTCCCGTTGGGAACTGTTATAGCTCCTTTCTTGTATTACTCGTTGGCCAAAACGAACGGTGCCGATGAACAGGTTGCTGAACTGCGGAAACACCTGAAGGATATTGTCAATTTCCAGATTCAGCTGTATCTCTTTGTCTTCATTTATATGGTTGTGTTTTGGTATCTCCAAATCTCATCCTATAACGAAAGGCAACATTTCGATGCCGGATGGATGTATGTGCCGGTGGTCCTGTATGTGATTTTTGCGATTTTGTATCCCCTGTTCATTGCCGTACATCTTAAGATTGGTAAACCGGGAAAACGGTATTATTACTCTTTAGTCAGATTCTTTTAGACCTGGCTCTCTCGTTGTCATCACCTTTTTGTCTGTCTGCGGGGCAGGCGTATGCTGAAGGTGCTGCCCGTTCCTTCCCGGCTTTCCACCCGGATGTCTCCGCCGTGGGCACGGACCACGTAGCGGGCATAGGTCAGGCCGATGCCGTAGCCCTTCTGTGCGCGGCCTTCCTCTCGGGGCACCTGATAATATTCCCCGAAAAGCTTCTTCAGGCATTTGCGGGGGATGCCCCATCCGTTGTCTGTCACGCTGACCGTCACCCATCCTTCAGCGTCCTCTTCGAGTTTCACCGTGATGCGTACACCTTCGTCCGAATACTTCAGGGCGTTTTCCAGCAGCTGGGCGAAGACGTTGCGCAGGCAGGCCGGGTCCGCCTCCACCTGTCCGTCCGCCAGCCGGTTGTCCGTCTCCAGCGTGTGCCGCTTGGCGGGCAGGCAGGCCCGGGTGTCCGCCGCAGCCTGTGCCAGCAGTGTGGGCAGGTCCGTCGGTTCCTTGTGCAGCACGAGCTTCCTCCGTCCGCCCCTTGCGGCGGTCAGGATGCGTTCGATGTCGTTTCTCAGCCGCTTCAGCCGTTCTTCCGCCTGTTGCAGGAAAGCCTGCTTCTGGCTGTCCTTCTCTTCCTTCTTCAGCCATTCCACGAGGGTGACCACGCCTGCCAGCGGTGTTTTCAGGTCGTGCACGGTGCCGTTCACCGCCGCCTCCCGTTGTTTCAGCAGCAGGTCCTTACGCAGGATGACGAGGAATTGCCACACCAGGCAGCCCATCACCAGCACGGCCAGCGCGGCGGACAGCAGTACGGCATAAGTCATTTGCCGGAAGATGTCTGCCGAGGGCTTTTCCGAGAAGAGGCGGAGATAGAACCGGTCTTGTGTCCCGATGGGAATCGGAGGGGTGGACAGACTGTGGGAGGAGGCGAGTAGGGTGGTGTCGCCGAAGCGGTTGACGGTATTTCCTGAGCCGTCTTGCAGGAGAATACATCTGTTCAGTCCTGCATGTTCCGGATGTCTTTCCTGTAGCAGACTGTCTATTGCGGGCAGGACTGGAAGCATACCCCGTTTCAGTAAAGCGTCCTGTTGCAGTTGTCCTATCAGTTCCGCCATGCTTCCGGCTACGTTCTTTGCTTTCAGTCGTTTGTAGTCCAGTGTATCTCCTTTGTGTGACGCTGCTTCTTCCGGAGTCATGTCGGCTTTGCTTTTTACGTAGAAACGGGGACGTTCGGGGTAGGCGAAAGAAGCGTTGCGGATACCGGCTTCATCCATAATGGCTTCTTCAAAGCCTTGTTGCAGCGTGATTTGCCACTTCTCCAAATGTACCTTATACATTTCCCAAGTCCAAAAAAGCTGGGCTGTCAGGATGATCAATATGGCGATTGTAGTAAAGATTGCGCTTTTTTTCATGCATTCATGGATTTTTTCATTAGATGTCTTGTTGAATAATGCGAATGTAGCAGAAATGTGCTTATAGAATACGATAACGGGTAGGAATATATCGTTTTTTAACATATATACTTTATTAATAGTTTCTGCTTGTCTCTTGTGATGAATCAGGTGAAAGATGCTTGTGAATCTTGCTTATCGGCAGTTAAAGGGGAGAGAGTTCTCTTTTCGTTTAGCTTCTTTAACTCGGAATCGTATGAATCAACATGAAGGATGGTGAAGTTTCACGGGAACGGATTGAATGTAAGCCGGTTGCGTTGAAAGCAAGATATGGGCTGGTCGGGTGTCGGCGTAGAGACGCTTACGGTGTGTCTCCGTGTGAAGTTTCACGCCTTCACCCCATCTTTCACCAAAACCATTTCATTGACAGCCATTTAGGGGCTGTGAAACCGTGAAGGAGAAGGAGTACATCAAACAGACTTTTACCACAGATTATCCGAATCTGACAATCAGAGTTTCAGAAACAATCTGTGTGAATCCGAGTAATCTGTGGTGAGTTCTGATGCGTCCCCGTTTCCCCAGCCCAAGCCACCCGTTCAAGCTGGGAAAAGCAATGCTTTAAGCCGGACAAAGCATCGGTTTAAGCCGGACAAACGGTTGCTTTGCCCAGCCTGAACAACTACCTACATGACGACGCCAACTACCTACATTAGCCCGATAATATCCATAGTTAGTGAAATAACATTCCTAGTTAGCCTACACAAGATGGTATCTTGTGCACCCAAAGCGTGCTTGTTATCAGAGGGAACAAGCATGCTTCTCTTCATTATCTGACGCCGTGCTTCGTCAGGTTCTCATGTTGTATCTTGTTTGGGTGTAAGGACGTACCCTCTTGGGAGGTCACGTTGTATCTCGTCGGGCGCGGTGGCGACCTAATCAAAACCTAATCAAAAAAGTGATTTTTGATTAGGTGAAAATTAGGTTTTAGTTAGGGATTGTATCATTGATAGTCTTTACATTTGTGATAGTATTAACATTTAAAGATAATATCATTATGAGAAAGAAATTTTTAGCCCTGCGGGCAATCGGTAACATGGTCATGTATAGCTTGGCCTTGATTTGGGTTCTTATAGATGGTGAGTGGTATTGGATAGAAGGGGTGATGTAGGGATAATATTTTGTGTCATTAAAGTTTTATGTTGGATTAATAAATGAATTAAAATGAAAATATTAAATTTATTAATTGTGGTTTCTCTGTCTTTAATACAATTTTCTTGCCAGAATAATTCTTATAATGAATTGGCTGAGGACATTGAAAAAGCTCCATTGGTTGAAGTGGAAGAGGTGTGTTTGCAAGATTCAACCTCTTTTTTTCGGTTACAAAAATTTCTGGCAGATAATGATTTGAAGACAAAATCCTTACCGGAACTCTCTTTTGATATGGAATCAACAAAGGAGTTTCACATTAAAGGGACTGATATAAATTTCTACCTTGTTCCAGAAAATAGTTATGATATTTCGAAGTCAATGAATTATTCTTCCTGCTATATTGTTCAAGAAAAGCAGATTGTAGGCTTTTTAATTAAAGAGAATTTTGCGGAAAATGGAATAAAGGAAATAACGTATTATGATTTAAATCATAACCCTATAATACAGATAATAATGAACAATGAGAAAAAGAAGATTCAAACGAAGAGTTTTAGTATGCAGAAAAGAATTGTTACAAGATCTGAGTCATTTTCTGATAAAGGAGATTGTGTTGCAAAATGTATAGATTCTGTGTATACAGATAATGGATGGATGAGTGTGATTCTTTTTTGTGCAACAGCTTATTGTCCTAGTATTGTTGCTGGTGTTGCATTATGGTGCCTTGAGACATGTAATGAAATAATGGGGTAATATGAAAAACTTGCTATTACATTATGTAATCCTGTTGTTACCGTTTGGAATTTTACTATTATTGTTTGATTTCATTTCTTCTTATGTTTTTATTTTGTGTCTCTTTTTGTGGGCATTTGTTTATGTTCCTTTATTAAATGGTCGAAGATTATACAAAAAGGGAGTGATAAATAAAATGAAATGGATTCCATTTTTATACCTACGTCCAAAATGGTTTATAGAAGTTTATTTTAGACGTTAGATAATGTTTTCCCAATTTAAATACAGGTTTTATTAATAGCTTTAATTTGATTTGGAAATATACCCCTTTTACAAATCGGTTTTGTTTAGACTATGTAGAACCTGTTTTGTACTATTGTAATAATGGGTCGTATGAAAGGTATAAAGATTGTAATAATTATATTTTTGTTTCCTGGTTTATCCGGATGTCAGCATCGATTGGTACCTGTCTTGAAAGAATATATGGGGAAAGAGGTGCCGATACTGCAATGTCTTGATACATCAATATATGATAAATATAAGGTTGATTCTTTAGATTTTTATTTAATGGTTCATTGGGTTGATTCTACAAACTGTACTAAATGTCAATTACGTTTGGATTCTTGGATGTACCTATTAACGGATATGAATAAGTTATCAAGAAAAAAGGTAAAACTTCTATTCTTGACTTCTTTATATAATTTAGATAAGGTTAAAAAAGAAATAGTGCATACACCATTTTTCGTGGGAAAAATTGATTCTTCTCTTTTTACGAAGATTGGAGGAATGCTGGAGTATAGGGAACTGAATACTTTTCTCATAGATGAAAGACAAATTATAAGAATGATTGGAAATCCGATTAGAAGTCAAGTAAGCAGTCAAAAAATGGCTATTGATTGAAATGGGTACCTTCGCTGCCAACCAA
>ERZ779852.582-NODE-582-length-38873-cov-11.551703_pt1 | contig 38873 bp, 24 predicted proteins | sample MGYA00511559_ERZ779852 | MGnify/ENA primary metagenome ERZ779852 (study PRJEB29588, sample SAMEA2157977) | human gut metagenome | biome: human gut; feature: human-associated habitat; material: faeces | place: Denmark | collected 2008/2010 ...
AGAAATAGATTTTGGGGCAAAACTGGCATTACCGGCTCTTCTTGCGGATTTTAGGGTATCTTAAACCTGGAGAGAAGATAGATGTAGTATTAGATAGTCCTTATGCTATTTCATCTTATAATAATGAGAAAACGGTTTCTTTGTGTTTAAAGAACCCTTCTACATCTGCTACGGATACCTATATCTTTACTCTTGATTACAATGAAAGTAGTGATATAAACAATAGTAAGGTGACTATTACAAAAACTACCGTTGGTGGCGGCGGAGGTGATGACGACCTTACTGGCTTTGTTCCGGGTGCTACATCTAACGGCAATGCATACTATTTGGCTTCTAAGGACGGTAACTTGTTTAACAAGACTTTGGTAAAGCCGTCAAAAAATACTATTAAGTACAACCGTATTCTGAGATTCAATGACAGTGGTAAGGGTACTTATACTGTCGATATTCCGGCTACTGTAACCGGAGACCTCTATATAGAAGAAGTTGATAAAGATAATAAAGTTGTAGCATCATATTATCCTACTTCTTCAAACAAAACTATTTCTGCTTCTGTGCCTGCGAAAAATGACAAGGTAGATGGTAAGTTAGCAACAGACTTGAACTATTGGGCAATGACAGACCGTAGTGGAGATAACGATGGTCTCTATACAATTACTCTTACATTGGGTAAGGATGGAAAACCGGGTAAGTGGTCGTTCAAGCATGATGCTGCAAGACGTGTAGCTTACTTCTTCAGTACTGCAGAAAATTCAAGTGCATATCCTGTTTATAGTAATATTACATCCAATCAGTTTATAGGTTATAATTATTTCGACCCAACAGGTAAGGCAAAATATTATGTCATCAGTAATGTTACTATGAAGACAAACGAGGCTATAAAAAAGGCTAAAGAGTTAGACCCGACATTGGTTGAATTGAAAGATGGTAATCCTACTGTCAATAAATTGATGATAATGGGTAATAGAGGTCAAGTATTTAGCGATAATGGCACGAGTGCTTTTGAACCAGCGGACAAAAATAAAGCTAATGAGATGTCGCCGGATTCTGAGCCGATGAAGATTGCAGGTAGCAAATTGCAAGGTCTTTGTAAGGTAGAATATAATCCAAGTAATGGTAATAATGAAGGTGCACTACTTGACAATCGCTATGGTCTGAGAGGACAGATTCAAGTTAGGCAAGGTGATTCTGCTGGGTCTATCATGACAATTGTTGGTCCGCTTGTAGAGAAATCTGTAAGTGGCGAGACTTGGAATTGGACTTATGCCGTAGACGATGAGAACGTTATGAAATATAACGCTGTAGAGAACTGCTACGAGATTACTATCACTACAAAGAAAGACCAGGAAGGCAAAGAGTTCCGTTTCGTACAGGACAAGACTGCTACTAAGAGCTGGGGTGAAACAGGCAAAATTGCACGCATACCTTATTATGACACAACAAAAGAAGGACACGCAGCAACTGTTGCCGATCCTAACGACGTAATAATAAAGGAACCGGGTACTGACAACATTCTCTTCAACCGTCCTGCAGGCAAATGGACTATCAAGTTCTATCTTGAGAACCATTCCGACGGTACAACAACTTATTACTATACTATCAACGGCGAGGACAACTTCCCAGTAGAAATTCCTGTTCTTACAGACAAGGACGGGAAGAGATATGTATTACGTACATTCAGTTATGGTGCTGATATGACACCAACAGATGATGATGTACATATTTATGTAGCTCACAACTTCTCAGAAAACGATAAGGACAAATACACCAATACTATCACCGGACAAGTTCACCTCTATGAAATCAACTATGTTCCGGCAAACACAGGTGTAGTATTGTTCTGCAAAGACAAGAGCGAAACACAGAATGTCAATTTCGTTCCGTCAAACGCATACAATACAGAAAACTATCCAATAGAGAACATGGAAGGCCGTTGGACATACAACCATTCTGGTGAGACATACAATAATGACCTACAGCCAGTGCTTGAGAGTACAAAGATTTACCAAAGTGTATTTGCTGAAGATGGCAAAACCATAACTGCTCGCAACTTCGGACTGAGTTTCTTCTCAAAGACTAAGACTGCAGCAGGGATTGATGAGAATTCATACACGGACTATATCGGTTTCTTCAGACTTAGAGGTACGGTAGGTAGTAATAAAGCTTATCTGCAATACAGCAATAGTGTAATTGCAGACAATGCTCAAATCTTCGGACAAAATACAGATGGAACACAGCTTGAAAAAGATGATAATGCTACACAGAACAGTAAGCTCGCCATCATTTTCGAAGGCTTCAACGACGATAATACTCCAACGGGCATATCTGAGATAACGACTGTAACAAAAGAAGTAAATAGCGACTATTATTATAATTTGCAAGGAGTGAGAGTGTACAGGCCTTCAAAGGGCATCTACATCCACAATGGCAAAAAGGTTGTCATAAAGTAACTTAATTAAAAATATAAAAAAATGAAATCATATATTAAACCAGAATCTGTTGTAACACACATTGCTCCTGAGAACACTCTTCTTACAGGAAGCACTGATGAAGGTTTTGAGATAGACGATGCTTTCTCCAAAGGCCACAACTCTTTCTTTGATAGTTGGGATTCGAATGACGAGGAACAACAGTCAGGTTTCACAAGCAAGAACCTGTGGGAAGACTGAGTAATGAGTGAATGTAAGCAGTTTTAGTTATATTTTTGACGAAAAACAAGCATTGGTTCCTGTTAGCAGACTTGGTTAACTGAGTGTCTGTTACCATCCGGCAGCGATTGCGGAAGTGTCCGCAAGTAGACAGTCGGAGTCTCGTGAGAGACGTGGTTGGAGCCATAACAGTGAATGAGTAATTCACATGAACTTTCAATTGTGCGGTATGGGATTGCTCCCGTGCCGCACTTTATTTTAGACAAAGCCCCCTCAGTCCCCCAAGGGGGAAGCCACATCTGGTGTAAGGCCGTAAACCTGTTGCGGCTGCAAACGAAAATAATGCCATACGACCACAAATCTGTCAATTTAACTATAAAAACGATAATAAAGTCATTTAAAGCAATTTGTTTCTGATTTTTTTGTTTAACTTTGCAGAAGATAAACAGCACTCGGCAATATGAGAATAAATTTTCATTGCGCTCATTTGTATTATCTTTGTAACAAAAAATGAAAATCAAGAGTTTGGAGGTGTGCTTATGTGTATTATAAATGAGATAAAGAATTTTGTTTCCCAAGGAGCAGATACTTTACGTAAGTCATCTAAAGGGCTTTATAATATAGAATCAGATGAGGTGAAAGAAATACGCCGTGAGCTATTTGAAGAAACCTCTACTCGTGCGGACGATGCTGTAAAACTCAGAAAAGATATGGAACACATCCGTTCTGATGTTCGTGTGAGTTTCAATAAATTGATATTGGGCAATGGCTAAACAGCAGATAAATAGAAAAGAAACTAAGGTTGCTACGCAAGAAGGTGTTGGACAACAGTATGAGCAAGTAGTTACTGTTGATGATAATTTATTGCCAACTGCAAAAGAACTTGCTGATTATAAGGCTATTGATCCTCGTATCGTGGATTTCCTGTTGCAGACCTCAACAAAGGAGCAAGCGCATCGTCATAAGATTGAGGGCGAAAAAATCAGAATTGTAAAAAAGGCGGAGAGGCGTATTACTGTCATGAATTGGTGGGGTATGTTCTTTGCATTCCTTACTATGGCTTTCTTTATCGGATTGGCTGCATTCGCCTTGTATTTGGATAAGCCCTGGTTTGCGGGACTTAGTGCTTTTGCGACAATGATAACCTGTATGTCTCTATTTATCGATAGAGATAAAAAAGGTAAGAAACAATAAAGGATTTAATAGGAATATATATCGTAGAAAAAACATTACGGACGCACTGCCGAGGTGCGTCCGTAATGTTTTTATTTAAGTGCGAGGATTCCTTTCTTGAGTCCTTTGGCTGTCGCCTCGATCGTTGTTGTGCCCGAAGTGTTGCCACTCTCGATGATGGCCTGCAACTTTCCGCTGAAGGCCGGCATCATTCCGGTGTGGAACTCATGCACGTCGGCGGCATTGCCGTTGGCCGCTGCACGGAACTTTCCGGCACCCTTCACGCTGATACGTACCATGTTATCGGCATTCGGACAGGGATTGCCGTCGCGGTCAACAACTGTTATCGTGACGAAAGCAAGGTCGTTGCAGCCCGGTTTCAAAGTGTTCTTGTCGGCTTCGAGGCGCAGGGCGTAAGGCTTTCCTGCCGTTTTCACCTTTTGGCTCAATGTCTCTTTACCGCCGTTGTAGTATGCCACGACCTCAATCTCACCAGGCTCGTATGTTACATTGTCCCAGATGAGGCGGTAGCGGCGCAGCAATGCCAGTTCGTCACCGGCCTCTTTGGCGCGGCAGACCTCATCGAATGAATACTTGTGTGCCCGTCCGTAGCTCTTGCCATTAACGAAAAGCTCGGCCTCGGGAGCGTCGGTATATGCGAAAACTGGCACGTTCTTGCCCTCCATTCCCTCGTGATTCCATGACGGCAATACGTGGAGCGTGCGGTCGTTGCGGTTCCACTGGCTGCGGTAGAGATAATAGCGGTCTTTCGGAATGTTCGCAAGGTCGATGATTCCGAACAGCGAACTGTGGCTCGGCCATGCGTCGTTGTTGTATGGCGTAGGCTCGCCGAGGTAGTCATAGCCTGTCCATACAAACTGGCCGAGATACCATTTGTTGCGCTCTGCAAGCTCGAAGTCGATGTCGGGGACGTTGCTCCACGGACACGCCTCAACATCGTAGCCCGACGACTGATGGTCGTCGTATGTCGCCCCGAGCTTCATCTTCACGGGGAACTTATACACGCCGCGTGACGAAACCGTTGATGCCGTCTCCGAACCGAGTATCATTCCCTGCGTCCAAGTGGCTTTTGCATCGTAATATTTATGTGTCCTGTAGTTTATTCCCGGTATGTCTATGTCGCGCGCGAAGTCGTTTGTCAGCACTGTTGCCACCTGATCCATGCACACGGTGACCGGTCTTGTCGGGTCTTCGCGGTGGCAAACGTCCTGCAATCTCTTCACAGTGCGCCAGCCTTCGTTGTCGAGTTGGTTGGGAATCTCGTTGCCTATGCCCCAAAGAACTACGCTCGGATGATTGCGGAATACCCTTACCATCTGCGCAACGTCGTTCTCCGCCCACTCGTTGAAGTACGGATGATAGCCGCTGTCGCACTTCGCGATGTCCCATTCGTCGAACGGTTCCACCAAGAGCATGAAGCCGAGGCTGTCGCATTGGCGTGCCAACTCGGGCGACGGAATGTTGTGTGAGGTGCGAATGGCATCACATCCCATGTCTTTGAGCAGTTTCAGACGATACGAAATGGCTGCCGGGTTGATGGCACTGCCCAAAGCTCCGAGGTCATGATGCACGCAAACACCCTGTATCTTGCGGTGCTTGCCATTCAGGAAAAAGCCCTCTTCGGGTACGTAGGCGATGGTGCGTATGCCAACCGTGCTGCTGATGCTGTCGAGAACGGTGCCGTCAGAGTCGCTGAGGGTAGTGGAAAGTCGGTAGAGCGACGGTGATTCGGGCGACCATAGCTGCGGATTCTGCACCTTGACGAATGTCTTCAGCGTATTGCCCGTGCGCAGACTGTAACGGTGGGAGAATGTCCCGACCACCTGTCCATTGTCTGCCCGCAGTTCGTGGCTTATCGTTATGCTGTCGCCTGTGAAGCCCTCGATAGGCGTTGTTATGGCTACGGTGGCATTGTCACGGCTCACGTGCGGTGTCGTTATCACCTGACTCCAGCGTGGAATATATGTGCCGCCGGTCGTTACGAGGCGCACGGGACGGAAAAGGCCGGCTCCGGGATACCACCGGCTGCTGTGGGCGCGGTTCTCCAAGCGCACAGCTACGGTGTTTGCGCTGCCGTCTTGCGTCAGATAAGGAGTTACTTCGACAGCCCGCGAGCTGTAGCCGTTGGGATAGAACGCCGCCTTCTGGCCGTTGACGAATATCTTCGGCTCGTTCATCGCACCCTCGAATACGAGCCATGCGCGCTTGCCCGCAGCCACGCTGAATGTGTTCCGGTACCAGCCTATGCCCATATAAGGCAGTCCGCCGGTGCGTCCGGTCTTCAGCGATGCCTTCTTTTCCATGTCCTGCATTACCTGCACCACCTGCAAATCGTTGTTTCTGTCGAATGGACCGAATATCGCCCAGTCGTGGGGGATGCTCACCTGTTGCCATTTACGGTCGTCGAACTGTGCAGATTGCGCCCCCTTAGCATCGCCACGCTGGAACTTCCAGCCGTCGGTGAGTGTCGTCTCGGTACGCTGCGCTGTCGCCGCCGCGCTTATGGTGAGCGTCAACAGTAGGGAATAGATAGTCTTTCTCATATTTGTTCTTATTGGTTCGTGATTACTTTTACGGTGTAAAGATAAACAAAAAAATCCGGAAACTAAGGGCTAAGATACGTCTTTCCCCTTAATTTCCGGATAAAAAGAATAGTTGTTAGAGAGTTATTTCCTGTTTCAACTGCACGTCGGTATCGGCTGCGGAACGTGCCACCGTAATGGTGAACTTGCCCGGTTCGAGCTGCCAGTCGTGTGCTATCACGTCGTAATACATGAACGCGCGCTTCGGCAAAGTGATGCTTACGGTGCGCTGCTCACCCGGTTTCAGATAGATTTTCTCATATCCTTTCAGTTCCTTCTTGGGTCTAACGACCGTCGACTCGTTGTCGCTCACGTATATCTGAGCCACGTCGGCAGCCGCACGCTTACCCGTGTTCTTGATGTCGAAACTCAGACTGACAGTCTTGTCGGCGTTGGCTGTTGCCTTGATGTTGCTGTATTGGAACGTGGTGTATGACAAACCGAAGCCAAACGGGAACAGAGGCTGCTTGCCGTTGCGGTCGAAGCCGCGGTAACCGGTGAATAGTCCTTCGCGATATTCTACCGTTCTGCATTCCTTTTCCTTTGTGTTCTGATAGTAATTGCCGTCGCACGGATTGTCCTTCATGTCCTTTTCGATAGAGATTGGCAATCTGCCGCTCGGCGAAACCTTTCCCGTGAGGATGTCGGTGATGGCCGTTCCGCCCTCCTGACCGGGATACCACGCCATGACGAGACCCTTAACGGAGTCTATCCAGCGGCTCATGTCAACTCCGCCGCCTGCATTCAGCACTACCACCGTGCGCGGATTGAGTGCCGCAACCTCCTTGATGAAGTCCTCCTGATAGCCCGGCATGGCGAAAGGACGGTCAAAACCCTCGCCCTCGCTGTTGCTGTTGAAGCCCGTGCAGTAGACAACGGCGTCCGCTTTCTTCACTCCTTCGCGCAGAAGCCGTTCGTTCAGACGCTTCACCTGTAGGTTGACATTAGCCGAAGAGATATTGTCGAAGTACTCAACGGTGAAGTTATATAGCGTGTCCTTCGTCAGATTCATCTGCACTTCGCGTTCCGAATACGAGTGATTGCCCCAGTCGCCGGCGATAGTCTTGCCGTTCACCTTGATGCGATAGCCGTCGTCGCCGCCTATTTTTATCTTTATGCGCTCGTCGCGGAGCGGTTTGTGATAGCCGTTCCAGCGTACGGAGAACGTATCCGTGGGGAAACCGTCGGCAGGAGCCTTGTATTCCCAGTCAAAAGCGATGCTCGCGTCTGTGCGCTTCATGGCAGCCTCGCCCTTGAAACTCTTGTTCTTGAAGTACTCGCCAACGAATCCCTGTTGTGTGAGAGATGCGTCGGTGAACATCTCTTTGGTTATGTCGTCATAGATTCTGTCATCGGTCAGGACGATGGTCTTGCGGTTGTTCTGCTTCAATGCAGCCGCTACCGTCACCGTGTGATAAGGTGATACGAATCCGCTTCCTCCGCCAGTTGGGATGCGGTCGGCGTTAGGCCCGAGCACGGCGACAGTTCCTTTCAGCGGCAGAAGGTTGCCTTCGTTCTTCAGAAGCACGATACCCTCACGCGCAACGTCCAATGCCGTGGCACACGACGAGGCGTTATCCCATTCTATCGACTCATCTTTCTGCACGCGGTCGAGCATTCCGAAAGCCGAGAAAGTCTGCAACAGATGCACCACCTTCTCGTCTATTGTGCGCTCATCCACCGTTCCTTGCTCTATTGCCGTCTTCAGATTGGCATAGTTCAGATGCTTGCCCTTCGGCATTTCGAGATCCAATCCGTTGTTGGCTGCCGCGATTACGCTGTAGACAGAGGTCCAGTCAGACATTAATATACCCTTGAATCCCCATTTGTTACGCAGTATGTCGATGTTCAGATAGCGGTTTTCTGTGGCATGAACACCGTTCACGAGATTGTAACTGTCCATCACCGCGCCTACGCCCGCCTCACAGACAGCCTTCTCGAATGCCGGGAGATAAAGCTCGAAGAGCGTCCGTTCGTCTACATCGGAGCTTACATGATGTCGGCTCCATTCCTGATTGTTTAGCGCGAAGTGCTTCACCGTCGCCATCACTCCCTGCTTCTGCATACCTAATATATAATGTTTCGCAGTCTCACCGCATAGATACGGGTCTTCGCCGAAGTACTCGTAGCTGCGTCCGCAGAGTGGCGAGCGATACATATTCGCGCCCGGTCCGAGCATGATACTTATGCCACGGGCGCGTGCGTCGGTGCCTAATGAACTGCCGTAACGCTCTGCCAAGTCCCTGTTCCATGTCGCCGCCGAGAGTATTCCCGACGGGAACAGCGTGCTGTGCTCCGTGTGATTGCGTACTCCCTGCGGTCCGTCGGCGAGCCAGATCTCTGGAATGCCGAGACGGGGGATAGCCCGGAGCGAGAACGAAGTGAGTCCGGAGAGATACGAGCATTTCTCTTCTAATGTCATCCGGCTCACTAATTGGCGTGCGCGCTGTGTGTCTTTTTCGGTTATCTGTTGTGCGTTGGCAGTGATGCCGAGGCACAATAGGGCTGCAAATAATATCTTTTTCATCATTCTGTTACTTCTATTGTGAGTTTCTTGTCCTTTACTATAATCTCTATATCTCCTGTTTCAATCACTTGATTGCCGTCCTCATCGGGATAGCCGAAGTCTTTCTTCACATCAATGTCGAACGCAAAGACCTCAGTCTCGCCTGCCTTTATCATGCGTTTCTCGAAGTGGCGCAGTTCCTTTACGGGGCGGGTGACGTTGCTCCACGGGTCGCGGATAAACCAGAATACGGTCTCTTGTCCGTCCATCTTACCGGTGTTCTTCACAGGAATCTCCACGTGTATCTTGCCGTTCTTGCTTATTTTTGTTGCCGTAGCATTCAGTTCGCCATACTCGTAGGTTGTATAGCTCAGTCCGTGGGCGAACGGATACATCGGGTCGCTGGTGATATCGTGATAGAATCCCTGATGTCCGCGGCCGCTGTGCCGGCGGTTATAGTAGATAGGAATCTGTCCGGTGGAGTAGGGGAAGGTGATAGCCAAGCGGCCGCTTGGGTTGATACGTCCCGAGAGGATGCCTGCAAGAGCGTTGGCTCCGTTGATGCCCGGCTGCCAAGCCTCGACGATTGCCGTTGCCTTCGGCTCCATATTGCACAGTTCAAGTGGGCGTCCGTTCGACAGAACCAGTACCACCGGCTTGCCGGTTTCAGCCACGGCATTGAGCAACTTGTGTTGTATCTCCGGCAGGGCGATGCTCGAACGCGATGTGTTCTCACCGCTCCATTTAGACCGTTCGCCGAGGAACAGTACCACAACGTCTGCCCATTTCGCAGTCTCTACAGCCTCTTTGAATCCCTGTTCGTCGTTGCCGTCGAAGTCGCAGCCCTTTGCATAACGTAGTTCCGATGCTCCTTTGAACTCCCGTTCCAGTCCGTTCCAGAATATGTCTACGTCTTCCGCATGGCCGTGACCGCGCCAGCAGCCAAGCAAATCGAAATCTGTCTTAGCCAAAGGACCAACTACCGCTATCCTCTTATTGCCCGTAATAGGCAGCACACCTTTGTCATTCTTCAGCAGAACCATACTCTCTGACGCAACCTTATCAGCCACTTCCATACTGCTTTTGCGGAAGAAACGGTCCTTAGTCTTATTTTCCGCCGTGTAGGGATGCTCGAAAAGACCGAGCATGAACTTCACTCTCAGAACGCGGCGCACGGCTTCATCGACCGTTGCCATACTGATTTTGCCCTCTTCCAGAGACTCTTTCATATACCTGTCGTAGCAGTGCGACATCATATCCATGTCCAGCCCGGCATTTATCGCAAGCTCGCCTGCCATCTTCTTGTCCTTTGCCAAGCCCTGATTACAAAGCTGCTCGATGGCTCCCCAGTCGGAAACCACAAATCCGTTGAACTTCCATTTGTCGCGCAACACAGTCGTCATTGTGTACTTGTTGGCCGACCCCGGCGTGCCGCTGATATCGTTGAATGACGACATAAGGCTCACCGCGCCAGCCTCCACGCACCGTTTGAAAGGCTGAAGATACGTGTCCCAAAGTGTCTGACGTGATATTTCGGTATATACATAGTCGCGTCCTGCCTCCGAAGCACCGTATCCCACATAGTGTTTCAGGCACGCGGCAATGTGCTGGTTGTCTGTAAGGTCACTGCCCTGATAGCCCTTTACGGCCGCAGCACCGAAGATTCCGCTCGCAAACGGGTCTTCGCCGTAGCCCTCGGCCACGCGTCCCCAGCGTGGGTCGTGAGCCACATCGACCATTGGCGAGAATGTCCAGTCGACACCCGACATACGCGCTTCCTGTGCAGCCACGGCACAACCGGCCTCTATTGCCTGAGGGTTCCATGTGCAAGCCTGTGCCAACGGAATCGGGAAAATAGTCTTGAATCCGTGAATGACGTCGTGACCGAAGAGCACGGGGATGCCCAATCGCGACTTCTCCATAGCCTGACGCTGCATGATATTGCGCAGTTCCGGCTCCGTGTCGAAGTATATCAGCGAACCGATTTCCGCAGGGATGTCCTTCACTTCCTCGCCCACGTTGTTGGCATTGTTGTTGCGTCCCAACGTGTATTGGTTGAGCTGCATTATCTTCTCTTCCGTAGTCATACGGCTGAGAAGGTCCTCCACGCGAGCCTCTATGGGGGCGTTTGCGTCCTTATACACAGCCGTGACCTTGTTTTTCTTGTTCTTTTGCGTTTTCGCGGTGCCTTTATTGTCGGCTGCGTTGGCGTTGATGCCGATGGCAAAAGCCGACAGAAGACAGATAATCGTTGATTTATAGTTTTTCATAATCGTTATGGTCATAAGTTAGCAGAATGTTTGGTGAGGTCTTTTCTACACCTTATTATATTATATATAACCCTTGAATTATTTATATATTACTTTTTTCCCCTTTTTTATCACTATGCCTTTGAAGTCCTTGCCTATGCGTTGTCCGGCGAGGTTGTATGCTGTCTCGTCTGTCTTATAGTCGGCAACGATTTGGCTGATGGCGTTGTCTGTGTCCTTTTTCACGGCTCCTGGCACGTCGTTGCCCCGCTTATTGCCGTGCTGATCTACGCTCAGGTCGCAGCCGGTGATGCTCCATGCCTCGGCAATCTCAGCCAGTGTGGCTTCCGTTGCACCGTTTGAGATGTTCGCCGGAACAATCGCTCCGTTCTCAATGCTGTTGCTTCCGAACACCGATGATGTGGTGTTGGCTTCTCCTGTAATGTCGGTTGCGTGCCATACGGGGGCTTCCACCGTACTCAACTGGTTGGCATAACCGCCCAGGACATTATGTCCAAGCGACGTAAACAGCACCGGCGTATTTGTCGTACCCGTCACAGCTATGGCTGCATCGGCAGTTGTGGCGTTGTCTTCGTTGCTTGTAACGATGGAATTGGCGATAAAAAGGTTTGCGCCTTGAGCCATCTGAAGCTGGTTCTTGTTGTTTCCTGCTATGGTGGAACTTATCAGATACAGCGCGTTGACATAATCTTTATTCTTTCCGTTTACGTAAACAGCACCGCTACCGCCACCTGCCGTATTGCCCGCGATGGTTGAGTTGATGATGTAAAGAGCCTTTGCGTGCTGTACACAGATTACGCTTCCTGTGGTTTCGGCTATGCTGTTGTTGGTGAACGAGCAACGCTCGAAAGTAATATCACTCATGCTTGGTGCCTTAGATGATATTCGTGCCACTCCTCCACGCGATTTGGCAGTGTTCTGATAGAATGTGCAATCAATGAAATGTGCCTTGCTATACTCCGAACGTACGGCTATACCGCCATATCCGCCTGCCACGTTACCGTAGAAGTTGCAGTTCTTCACCGTCATGTTCTGACTGTCTTTCATGTACAGTGCTCCATATTCTCCGCTGCCGTTAGATGAGTTATAATATACGCCAGTGAAGTCGATGCCCTGTATCAGTATGGGCAGTGTGTTCTTTGCCGACTTTGTCATGTCGGCCTTTATTATAGCCGCAAGGTCACCCGTGTTGGCGACACCATCGCCGTTTACGTCGCCAGAGAATATTGTCGGAGTCTTGCCCGGATATGCCGGAGCGGCTGTTTCGGTGCCGTCAGTGGCCGGGTCGAATCCGCCTGTTATATTAATGGCGTTGCTGATAGTGATAGGTTCGGCCGGAACATATAGTCCTCCGGCGAAGCGGAACGTCGTTCCCTTGTCGTATGTGCTGATTTTTGCGGCCCAGTCGCCGAATTTCAGAGCATTTTCCCACGAAGAACCATCGCCACCGACAGCACCGGGAAAGTCGCTATCGGGGCGCACGAAGAAAACCTCATCGCTCATCATTTCCTGTATATAGCTCAGATCTGTCACCTCATCAGGCTTCTGCACTGCTGCATGGGCCGACTCCTGAGCCGCCTTAATCAGGTCTTTCGTCATACCGGCCGGTGCGTATGCATTGCCAACGACACTCTTTCCGAATATTGTCTCAAACCAGGTGCAGGCCGCAGTGTAGCGTCCGTATGGTACATTAAGGTGATAACCGTCTCGGTTCATGTTGTCGCCGATGAATGTGGTGCGCGCATTCTGCACTGCTGTGCCCGACGGAATAAGTAAGTCGAAGCCGTAATCCTTCACGGCTTGGCGTGCCGCTTTCACGATAGCCTCGTACATCTGCATCTGGTCCTTGCCGTAGTTCGGAAACGCTTCGTGGTTAGAGTCCTGCGCATAAGACCATGTCTGGTGCCATACCAGCTTTGCCGTTGCCGGCACACGGGCTTTCACATATTCTATAAGGTAGGGCAGATAGGGAGTGTAGGTGTTGTAAAGTCCCGATACACCGCTTGCCTGTTGCAGGCTCACGTAGTCCCACTGCTCGTCCTGCAAGGCCTTATCAAGTGTGTAGTTTTGTGTTTCTACTTTCTTACCGTCTGTTCCTACTTTTCTGTAATAATACTCGGCCTTGTTATCTTTGGCGTTGTTGTAATGTCTTTCGAGCTTGCATCCGCCAATATACATATTTCCTATGATGGCCGTATAGCCCTCTTCCGCAGCCAGTTCGTGCAGATACTGCTCCACGGCATCCTGAGAGAAGCTGTTTCCGATAGCCAAAATCTTTACCACCTTATCGCTGGCGGCTGAAACACTGAGTGCCGACAATAACATGACCGTCAGCAAAGAAGTCAATAATCTTTTCATTGTTAGGGTTTGGTTTTTATTATTATAGATATTAAGTTATATTCTATAATTATGTCGCTCGTGGCGTGTTTTTCTTTAGGTGCAGACCTGAAAAATATCAGATGAAGTCCCTTTTGTTTGTAAATTTACCGATAATATGTATCTTTGCATAAGATAAGCTGCATCTCGGCATAACTCCCAAACAAGTTTGGAGCTTCTGCCCTCGATTTGCATTATCTTTGCATTATCTTTGTGCAGTCTTATACAAAGATAGACAACATACAATATCAACCAAAACAATATAAGAAATGAAATCACTGAAAGAAAGAAAAACCATAAGGAAATATGCCGCAAAGGATGTTTCCGACGACTTGCTCAACGCTTTGCTCGAAGAGGCGGAGCGCACACAGACAATGGGAAACCTGCAACTGTATTCCGTTGTCGTTACGCGCAGCCAGGAAATGAAGAAGAAACTCGCCCCAGCGCACTTCAACCAGCCTATGGTAGAGGGCGCACCGGTGGTGCTTACCTTCTGCGCCGACTTCCGCCGCACCACTATTTGGGCGGAAAACCGCAACGCTACGCCGGGCTACGACAACTTCCTGTCGTTCATGAATGCCGCAACCGACGCACTGCTCTACTGCCAGACGTTCTGCAACATCGCCGAGGAGCAAGGACTGGGTGCGTGTTTCCTCGGCACGACGGTGTATATGCCGCAGATGATTATCGATACTTTGAAGTTGCCGAAACTTGTCATGCCTGTAGCTACCATAACGCTCGGATGGCCCGATGAGAATCCGCCGCAGTCTGATCGCTTGCCGCTGAAAGCCATATTACATGAGGAGACATATACGGACTATACTCCCGAGAGCATTAACGAGTTCTATTCGGAGAAGGAATCGCTGCCCGAAAACAAGCATTTCGTGGAGATAAACAATAAGGAAACGCTCGCTCAAGTATTCACCGACTGCCGTTATACGAAGAAAGACAACGAGGCGATGTCGGCCGGAATGATTGAGGCGTTGAAGAAACAAGGGTTCTTGTAAAGAGGAGAGAGTAAAGAGGAGAGAGTAAAGAGGAGAGTGGAGAGAGGAGAGAGGAGAGAGAAATGCTTTTGTGGGTATGGCTTTTCCCGTTGGTCTTATAGTATAATAATCTAATAATCTAATAAGATAAACCAATACCCTCCATCAGTTTAATAATTCAACAGGAAAAAAGCATTTCTCTCTCCACTCTCCTCTCTCCACTCTCCTCTTTTTATTCCCCAGCAATCTCCTTTGCCTTTTCCAATGCAATGTTGATGTGGCTACAGATGTTCTCTTCGCCAATCAACTCGTAGAAACCGCTGCGTGCGAGTACTGCGTGTACCTTCGGATTGACACCCGAAAGTACAATCTGTATGCCCTCTTTCTGGCTCATTATACATAGGTTGGTGAGGTTATGTATACCCGTAGAGTCTACAAACGGCACCTTACGCATACGGATGATGCGCACCTTCGGACGGTCGCCGAAGCTCGCCATGATTTCCTCGAAACGGTTGCCGGCACCGAAGAAGTACGGACCGTTTATCTCGTAGACCTCCACTCCGTTGGGAATAATCAGGTGCTCGTTGTTCTCTAACTTAATGTCCGACTCGTCATTCGGGTCTATCTCATCCATTATCACCTTCACATCAGTAGTCTCCGACATACGTTTCATAAACAGCAAGCAGGCGATTATCAGTCCCACCTCGATGGCAATCGTAAGGTCGAAGATGATGGTGAGGAAGAAAGTGATGAGCAATACGGTAACGTCGCTCTTGGGATTTTTCATCAAAGCGAGGAACGAACGCCATCCGCACATTCCATACGACACCACGACCAGCACTCCGGCAAGGCACGCCATTGGGATATACTTGGCCAAAGGCATGAGGAACAGGAATATTAACACGAGCACAATGGCGTGGATGATGCCGGCTACAGGCGTCTTTCCGCCATTATTTATGTTTGTCATGGTGCGCGCTATGGCTCCCGTGGCAGGTATTCCGCCGAACAGCGGAGTGGCGAGGTTAGCCAGTCCCTGACCTATCAACTCTGTATTGGAGTCGTGGTGGTCGCCTATAACACCGTCGGCAACGGTGGCAGAGAGCAACGACTCGATGGCTCCGAGAATGGCGATAGTGAGTGCCGGCGACACAAGACTCTTTATTGTCTCCCAGTTCAAGCCGGGAAGCTGCGCCTCGGGCAGTTGTGCGTTTATGGTGAAACGGTTGCCGATGGTCTCAATTGACGTTACACCGCAATAGTTTTTCAATATCAGGGCGAGCACGGTCATTAGTATAATGGCAATCAGCGAGCCGGGAATCTTCTTGCTGAAGCGTGGCGTGATGGCTATGATGATGACGCTCACGATGCCTACGATGCTGCTCCACAGGTCGGCAGAATCGGAATTCCGGGCATAGACAATCCATTTTTCAACGAAGTCGGACGGCACGGACGCAAGTTGAAGGCCGAACAGGTCCTTTATCTGTGTCGTGAAAATCGTTACGGCGATACCGCTTGTGAATCCCACTATGATGGGGTAGGGGATATATTTGATGATTGTTCCGAGCCTGAGCAGTCCGAAGAGGATGAGGAAGAAACCCGCCATGAGCGTCGCGATGGTGAGTCCCTGAAAGCCATACTGCTGTATGATGCCGTATATTATAATAATGAACGCGCCCGTAGGACCGCCAATCTGCACACGGCTGCCTCCGAATGCCGACACTATGAATCCCGCTACGATGGCTGTGATGATGCCCTTCTCCGGAGTCACGCCCGATGCGATGCCGAAAGCGATAGCCAACGGTAGTGCGACGATGCCTACGATGATGCCAGCCATGATGTCGGCTGTTAATGTTTTCTTGTTGTAATTATTTAGGCTCGTCAGCAGACGAGGCTTAAAGGTGATTGCTTCCATCTTGTTTATTGTTATCTTGAAATGTTATTATTATCCTGATATTTTCCTTTCTTTTGCGCAAATTAATATTGCCGTAATAACTTAAAAAACTCTAAGAAGCTGCAAAAGTAATATAAAAAAGCGAAATAAACGAATTTTCAAAGAGATTCGGTATCTATAAATAGGATGTATGATAAAAAAAGAAAGGAACTCTCCGCTTTTTGAGAGTTCCTTTCTTTTTTGTTATATAAAGTCTTATGCTTTATCTTGGCTACAAGAGTTATTTACCGATGTACTTCTTGCCGTTCATGATGTATATCTGACCTTTCAATGGGCTTGCTATACGACGACCCTGCAAATCATACATTGTAGAGTTCTTGCTCTTAACGTCTGTGTTGATTTCGTATATACCGTTTTCAACATCAGGGCGAACAACGTAGACTGTTGTAAGGAATGTAGTAGAACCCACACCTCTCCAAATATATAATGCTGCGCAATCTGCTGTCAGAGTATAGCTTTCCAAAGTTGGGTCATTTGCAGAAGTCTGACCATTTACAAGACTTGGGGTAGTATAAACAACGTCTGTTTTATTACTTGTTGCAGATGTAGTTATTACTAACGTCATTTGTTTTTCAGCCTTGTTGTTATAAGCTCCTGCAATATAAACTATATCTCCAGCCTTGAAGTCTCCACTAACAGGCTTTATTTCTATGTAATTTGCATTTGCTGCGAATTTGTAGGCCTTAACAGCATCCTTATTGTTATGTATTTTAACAGTTTCTTCAGTTGCGCCACTTGCTGTTGTCGTACCGATATTGTCGTTCCAAGAATAGATCTTTCCAGTTACTTCATCTCCACCAGTCTCTCCACCAGTCTCTCCACCAGTTTCACCGCCCTCTGTCGGCTCTTTTGCTTCGGCGTTCTCTACGTTAAGGATGCGCACACCCTGAATGTTAAGGCTACCGGTAGAAGTGTTCTCAAGCTTGATGAATACGCAGTGTTCTGTATCTGCAACAGAAGAAGAGAAGTTCTTCTCGAATATTCCTGAAGGACTCTTGTCTACGGATGTTACCAGTTTCCAAGTCTTACAGTCTGTTGACGTGTAGAGGTTGAGGTAAACAGAACCCGTACGATAGAGGTATGTTGCGAATGTTGTAACGCCCTTCGGACACTTGAAGATTACAGAGCCACCGTCTTTAGCTTTTGCTGCACTTGCCTTTGCAAGCTGCAATGCACCAGTGTAAACCGTTGACGAGAATGTCTTGCCGTTTGCCGCAGCATCATAAGTGTAGTCCTTGTTAAATGTTGATGCCTCAGAACCAGCGACCTTACCGTCAACAAGAGTTATAGTTCCGTCAGCAATCAACTCGTTTGCCTTAGTCTCATTCTTAGGGCAGAAGAAGAAGTAGTCGTCCATAGTCTTTTCCTCAAGTGCAACGTTATTCAACTCACCGCTGATGAAAGTCTCCTCAACGTAGTTGTTGTCCTCACCGCTGTCATCGCCAGTGTTGTCATCGCCGGAACCGCCGTTGCCTTCGTTACTGCCGCCAGTGTTGTCGCTTTCGCTGCCGCCACCATTGCTGATGGTCTTGCCGAAGAAGCCGACGAGAGTGGATTTGTAGTTCTGGATAGCTGTAGAGAGTGCAGAGATAACCTCATAGTTTGTATCCTCGTTAGCCCCGAAAGTCCAGGAGAAGTCCACTTTGTTGCCATCGTGCTTGCAACGGCCTGCACCATATTCGCCAGTTACAACATCCTTAACCTTGCTTCCTGCATGGCAGGTATAGCCGCTGTACATCAAAGATGCGTCAGTATCGAAGTTGTTATATACGTGTCCGCCCAGAAGAGCCTTTACGGAAGAAGGCACCTTGTCGCTCTTGTTGGCAACCTCGTAGGCATCGAAGTGTGTGTTGTTTATACCGCTTTCTGTCCACTTCTGATATTTCCTCGCTCCTTCGATAACGTTGCCGATAGCCTTGATGATACCGCCATCCTCGCCAGAGAATGTTCCTTTTGTCTCTGCAGCCGAGCCTGTACCATTGTTTACGTCAGACCCCTGCTTAGAGATGAGCATCGGGTATTTGCAGCTGCGGAAGTAGTTGTTCTCAACGAAAGCGTCAGAAGCCTTTGCAGCACCTACACCGTACTTAGAGTTTCCGTCGAAATAGTTGTTGTAGATATGTACAGACATAGTACGGATACGCGGGTGGCGTGAGTCTGAGTGGTCGAACCAGTTGTGATGATATGTTATGTAGTTAGGACCACTCTCGCTTGTCATACCGCAGAGGCTTGCCTTACCGCTATCCCAAAGGTGGTTGTAAGACATTGTACAATACTTAGAGTCGCCTTTGATATCAAGAGTACCGTCACCTTTCTTCTGGTCGGCAGCACTTCCCGGTTTGCCATAGAAGAGGTCGAGGTTGTGAATCCACAAGTTACAGTTGTCTGTGTCCATAGAAACAGCGTCGTCCATGCACCACATGATGGCAAAGTTGCGGAGCTCTACCGAGCAAGCGTTGCGGATAAGGAATCCGAAACCGTGAACAGTAGCGTCGAAACCAACACCCTCAATTGTGATGTTCATTTCAGAATAGCTGCCCTTTCCTTTAATCTGTACGCCCTCAGCAGAACTGCCGAAGCCATCCATGTCGGCGGCCTTGATAGTTCCGATTATACGGAATGTGATAGGAGTCTTGTCATATCCCTTCTGATAAAGATTTATGATGTTCTGGAAGCCCATACCGGTTGTCGTGCCACCTTTATTGTTTGTTACGACATCGGTGGTGATAGTCTTGGCGTTGTCGGCTGTAACGTAGATGACCTTAGCGCCGTCTTTCAAAGTACCATCGTTCTTGTAGGCACCGATTCCGTTTGCCGGATTGAATGTGGAAGAAGCGGTCTTGAAGTGGGCAAAACCGCCACGGTCGTGAGCGATAACGGCAAGAGTGCCTGTTTCTGCTGCGTCGGCAGTGATTTCTGTTCCGCCTTGTACAGGAACAACCTTCATCTTGTAGCTTCCTGCAGTCAGACCGAGAGCGTCTGCGCGTCCGTAAGTAGAATACTCACGTACCAATTCTGTGTCAAGCTTAGTCCAAGAGTTGGAAGCAGCCGGGCTTACATAAACATTATACGAGTAGCCAGCCTCTTTTGTCCACTCAACGTAAGCACTTTCAAACCATCCGTTGCTGCTTGTGATGGTTACGGCAGCTTCCGTTGGTGTTGCGCTAATAAGCGCCATTACCAATAAGAATGAGTAAAATAAAAATCTTTTCATTTTGTTTGTTTTATTTGTTTTTAGATTAGTTATTTTGGCTAAGACAACTTTAATAAAGCTATACATCTCGGAAATCCGCTAATGTATCGTTTGCAGTTTTATAGTTTGTTCCGCTTGCAAAGTTAGAAATTTCTTATTATATACAATGCAATAATCTTGATTTATATCACGTAAACGTTTACGTAAAAGTCCCCTTAGCCTCTGGTGGAGGAATGACCTTACGGAATGGAATGATCCGGCGGGGGTGGAGTGATTTTATTCCCTCTAAAACTCGTGTTTTTTCAAACAAAACTTTATTCGCTCCCAAAAACGCAAAAATACGGCTTTTTAGGTAATTTTGGGATAATCTTCTGATAGTCAGAGAGTTATCTCGTTATTTCGCAAAAATGGCCGTTTTTGACTGCATTTTTGGCCTCGTAAAATTGCAACGGAGCCACTTTTGCACTCTAACGGAGCCACTTTTGGGCTTCAACGGAGCCTCCGTTGCAATGCAAAACGGCCTGAAACGCACTCTAAAAGTGCCACTTTTGAAAGCTAACAAACGTTAAAATGCCTGTTTTTGGCATTTTCCCATGTTTTTTCGGCCATCAAATTTCGACAAAAATTGCCCCGATTTTTTTCCAACGGAGGCACTTTTGGAATTTTGAGTTACGAATTTTGAGTTTTGAGTTCGTATTTTTGAGGTTGGAAAATCGTCAAAAATGAGTAACGAGACCATTATTTAACATTCGTTAGTATGAGAGAGTCGTTTTTCGAATGTAAAGATTTTTGAAGTATACTCACAACTACATTTTTCTTGTAAAATGAAGATATTATCGGGAAAAGTATTAACTTTGCAGAAGATAGGCCGCATTCGGCAAATTGAGAAAAATCTCTTTGCGCTCGTTTGCGCTATCTTTGCAAAGTTAAATATTATGTTATGAGAGCAGATTTGGAAGAAAGAGTGCAGAGGGCTGTCGATAACTTCATGCAGGGCTATGGCTGCGCGCAGTCTGTCGTAGCGGCATTTGCCGATATGTATGGCTTCACGGACGAGCAGGCTAAGAAGATAGCTGCCGGATTTGGCGGCGGTGTGGGTCGGATGCGCATGATGTGCGGTGCCGTATCGGGCATCGTGATACTTGTGGGAATGGCTTGTGGACAGACCGAAGGCTCGGACCGGCAGGGTAAGTCTGCGTGCTATAAGGTCGTGCAGGAACTTTTAGGTAAGTTCAAGGAACGTAACGGTTCGGTGATATGCGCCGAACTGCTCGGTATTGGTGGCGTGAAAGCCGTGCCGACGAACCCGGTTGCGTCAGAGCGTACGCCCGAATACTATAAGAAACGCCCATGTGCGGCAAAGGTGGAGAGCGCGGCGAGGGTGTTTGCAGAGTGGGTGGATGGGCAATAGCCCAAATTAGTCCAATTAGCCAAATTAGTTCAATTAGTCAAATTAGTTCAATTAGTCAAATTAGTTCAATTAGTCAAATTAGTTCAATTAGCCTAATTACCATCCTCTAAAAAGAACCAACAACAAAACGAAATAACAACAATGAAAAAGAATTTGAAAATCTCCACGCTCTGTGTTCAGGCAGGGTGGGAGCCTAAGAACGGCGAACCGGTGTTGCCACCGATAGTACAGAGCACTACGTTCAAATACGACAATACCGAAGAGATGGCTATGCTCTTCGACCTGAAGAAAGAAGGATATTTCTATACCCGTCTGCAAAATCCGACCAACGATGCTGTGGCTAAGAAGATTGCGACACTCGAAGGCGGTGTGGCCGCTACGCTCACGTCGAGCGGACAGGCTGCCAATTTCTATGCAGTGTTCAATATCTGCGAGGCCGGCGACCATATAGTGACATCTAACGAGATATATGGCGGAACGTACAACCTGTTTGGCGTGACGCTGAAGAAGCTCGGAATAGAATGCACTTTCGTAGACCAGACAGCGTCGGAGGATGAGATTCAGAAGGCATTCCGCCCGAACACCAAGCTGCTTTTCGGCGAGACAATATCCAATCCGGGCTGCAACGTGCTCGATATAGAGAAGTTCGCGCGCATAGCACATAAGAACGGTGTGCCTCTGATTATCGACAATACCTTCGCAACGCCGGTGAACTGCCGTCCGTTCGAGTGGGGTGCGGACATCGTTACACACTCCACGACAAAGTATATCGACGGACACGCCATGACCGTGGGCGGCGTTGTGGTGGACAGTGGCAACTTCGACTGGGACGCACACGCTGAGAAATTCCCGGGACTGACAACTCCCGACGAGTCATACCACGGACTGACATACACCAAAGCGTTCGGTAAGATGGCGTACACGACCAAGCTCGTAGCACAGCTTATGCGTGACCTCGGCTCAATACAAAGCCCGCACAACTCGTTCCTTATCAACATCGGACTCGAAAGCCTGCACCTGCGTGTGGCTCAGCACTGCCGCAACGCACAGCGCGTGGCTGAGTTCCTTGCGCAGGACGACCGTGTGGCGTGGGTTCACTATTGCGGCCTGCCATCGGACAGCAACTATGAGCTTGGACAGAAATACCTGCCGAATGGCTCTTGTGGTGTGATGGCGTTCGGACTGAAAGGCGACCGCGAGACAGCCGTTAAGTTCATGGACTCGCTTGAGCTTGTGCGCATCGTGACGCACGTAGCCGACAGCCGCACCTGCGTGCTTCATCCTGCAAGCCATACTCACCGCCAGTTGTCAGACGAGCAACTGAAAGAGGCTGGTATCGCTCCCGACCTTATCCGTCTGTCGGTAGGTATTGAGGACAGTGAGGACATACTTGACGATATCAAGCAGGCGTTGGAGAAGATTTAAGCCTATAAACCCACAGTCACAGCCCCCCTGCCCCCGGTGGGGGAGGAAGCCCCCCTCAATCCCCCCAAGGGGGGAGGCGCAAACTGGAAGTAAACCCTCTTGTCTCCGGTGGGGAGAGTGATGCAAAATAATTAATATAAAAAATACCCAACCCTCTTTCCGCAAGTTGGGGCCTCCCCCCTTGGGGGGATTGAGGGGGGCTTTTTCCCACAGGGATTGAGGGGGGCTTCATTTTATGATATATATACTAATAATCATAGCAGTTGGCTTCGCCGTAGCTTGGGCTATGTGCAGAAGCAAGAACGCCGCATTAGAAACGGCTCTCACGACGGAGCGAAAGCACGCCGAGGAACGCCGCAATGAGATGGCGGAGCAGCACGGCCGCGAATTGGAGACAGAGAGACGGCACGCTGCCGAGAGTAGGGCAGAACTGGAACAACGCTACAGACAGGAACTGGAAGCTGAGAAACGGCACGCTGAAGAGATGCGCGCGGAGTTTGAAAAGCAACAGGAAGAGCGTGGCAAGTTGTTGCAGGAAGAACTGCGTAGTATGGCCGCAAAGATGCTCAGCGACAGCCGTAAGGAACTGACCGCTGCCGATAAGGAACGCCTCGATGCCTTGCTCACACCATTGAAAGAACGTTTGGAGACATTCCAAAAGACCGTGAGCGAGAGCAGCAAGGAGGGCGCACAGAACAAGACCGAGATAAAGACGGCGTTCGAGGAAGCTATGAAGCGTCTGCATGAGGAGCAGGAACGCACGGTGCGCGAGCTGAAAGAGCAGACCGAAAAGATAGGAAACGATGCCGCAAGTCTCACTCAGGCGTTGAAAGGCGACTCCAAGATGCAAGGCGACTGGGGCGAGATGATTCTCGATAAGACGCTCGAAGACAGCGGACTGGTGAAGGACTCGCAGTATTTTCTGCAAGAGAACTACAAGGATGAGGACGGCAATAATTATCGCCCCGATGCCGTTGTGGTATTCCCCAATGGCGATAAGGTCGTTATAGACTCGAAAGTTTCGCTCACGGCATATCTTGATGCGACTCGTGCCGACAATCCCGATGCACGCGACAGACTGCTGCGTGAGCACGTGGCGAGCGTGAAAGCACACGTTAACGAACTGAGTGTGAAGAGTTATGATACTATTGTGCCGGGCTGCATTGGCTACGTCTTGATGTTCATTCCATACGAAAGCGGATACAGCGCGGCGATAAAAGCCGACCCGGGACTCTTGAATTACGCTTATAAGAAGCGGATAATCATCCTCAGCCCGTCTAATCTGCTTATGGCTTTGCAGCTTACTCATACGATGTGGCAGAACTATCGGATGAACAAAAACGTGGAGGAGATACTGCGCCAGTCGAATGACCTGTACGACAAGTTTGTTACTTTTGCCGAGACTTTTGTAAAGATTGAGGGCGACATACAGCGTCTGCACGATGATTTCGACAAGGCGAAAGGGCAGCTCAGAGATGGTAAAGGAAACATCGTGCGCCGTCTTGACGGTATGAAAGCGTTGGGATTGAATCCCAAGAAGCAGATTCCCGAGTCGATAAAGTAGTGCGGAGAGCTTGTAACAGGGCTATTTCGTGATGATGCAAGAGAGCATTAAGAAAGTGTCAAATGCTTGATATTCTTGATGTTAACATTATTTTTCGGAGGAATATTTGTGAATTTCGGGAAAGTTTGTTACTTTTGCAATTGAATAAATCGCTTTATTCAGAATAAGAATCTGATGAAGAAAAGATATATTTTTCATGGTATTAGTTTTTAAGGCGTAAGGCGTCCTGTCGTGAGACAGGGTGCCTTTACTTATAATAATTTCAATGTTAAATACTTTTGGGAACTGTAACATTTTTGGAATTGAATCCAAAAAAGTTATAACATTTTTGGAATTGACAATGTTTATTACTATATTTGCGGCATAATCAGTTACTCGGAATGATAGACAGAAAACTCAGTAAGAATATACATTCTGCATACTTTTGCGAACAAACCTACTAAATCAAATCATAATGGAGAGAAACTATAAACCAATGGTGGCAATGCTCGTGTGCCTGTTCTACGTATTTACGGGAAACGCGCAGCTTGCCAAACAAGATCTTAATGCGCCATTCGGATGGGCCAACTGCTCGTCGGCAACGACCGGAGATGACTACACCGTGACCGGCGGAGGACAGAGCGAGAACCGCGTAACGCTGAAAAGCACGGGCGGGGATATGCGCGATGTGATATCAAATGCATTGAAGAAACACGACATTATCGTGTTTGACGGTTCGGCCGGCGACTTCATGCTGTCCTCGGCAGTCGATATGAACGAACTGGAGAACAAGACTATCGTGGGCATCAATGGCGCAAGATTGTGCACGCAGTTCTATATAACAAAGGATATACGAGCAGCGATGAACAAGGCCAACGTGATGAAAGCAAGTTCGTCATCGGGTACGGGCGGCACTCTGAGCAACGGCGTGACAATCGGAGAGGAACGCGAGTTGCGCACCCGTCAGGCCCTGATAGACTTCACGGGCGATGCGACGGAAGCCTATCGTAAGGCGGGTATCCTCGGAATAAAGCACTGTAATAATATAATAATACGCAATATCAAGTTTGTCGGCCCCGGTTCTTGCGACCTCGGCGGCAGCGACCTTATCTCTGCCACCTATACAACGCATCTGTGGGTAGACCATTGCGACTTCACGGATGGTATGGACGGTAACTTCGATATTACCAACGAGAGCGACTTCATCACCGTGTCGTGGTGTACTTTCAGTTACACTAAGCGCGCCTACGACCACATGAATACCAATCTCATAGGCAGTAACGACAAACGATATGACGATGCGGGCAAGCTGCACGTAACCTTTGCCAACTGTATATGGGGGGCGGGCTGTGCGCAACGTATGCCGATGGTGCGTTTCGGAACGGTTCATCTGCTCAACAACTACTACGACTGCATGGGTAACATGGCAGCCATCAATCCCCGTTTCTCCTCCTCGGTGCTCATAGACAATAATTATTTTGCGCCGGGAGTGAAGAAAATATTCAAGGAGAATGATGCTAAGGCATATACCTTTGTCGACAACCGCTATACGGAGAAGTTCACGCAGCCTGCCGACCGTGGCCGCGTTACAGTGCCATACGCTTACAAAGCTGTTTATGTGGCCGATGTTCCGGGCATGGTAACGTCTAAATATGGTGCAGGAGCCAAGTTGAAAGACCCGCTGAAAATAGGGCGTTAGAGTAAGAAACAGGATATGAACCGACCTGCTTGGTGCTTTATTTTTTAGCAAAAGATTTCTATATTTCAGAAACTATTCGTAACTTCGCAGACAAAATAACAACTGTCTGCGAAGTTTTGTCTTGCAGATGGAAATTAAACCGACTATGAATAATAATACATACTCTTACGATGAGGCCTTCGAGGCTTCTTTGGAATATTTCGGTGGAGACGAGCTTGCTGCACGTGTCTGGGTGAATAAGTACGCGATGAAGGACAGCTACGGCAATATCTATGAGAAATCGCCAGACCAAATGCACCATCGCATAGCTAATGAGATTGCCCGTATAGAGGGCAAGTATCCTAACCCGATGACGGCAGACGAAGTGTTTGCCCTTCTCGATCATTTCCGTTACATCATTCCGGCCGGCAGTCCGATGACCGGTATAGGAAATAACTATCAGGTGGCATCGTTGTCAAATTGCTTCGTTATCGGTGTGGATGGCGATGCAGACTCATACGGAGCCATCATGCGTGTGGACGAGGAGCAGGTGCAACTGATGAAACGCCGCGGTGGAGTAGGCCATGACCTCTCACAGCTTCGTCCGAAAGGCAGTCCTGTGAACAATTCTGCGCTGACATCTACGGGCTTGGTGCCGTTCATGGAGCGTTATAGTAATAGTACGCGCGAGGTGGCACAGGACGGCCGCCGCGGCGCGCTGATGCTTTCGGTAAGCATAAAACACCCTGACAGTGAGGCGTTTATCGACGCAAAGATGACCGAAGGCAAGGTTACGGGAGCCAATGTGTCGGTGAGAATAGATGATGGATTCATGGAGGCTGCGGTCAATGATACGCCATATACGCAGCAGTTCCCTATCGATACCGACAGCCCTATAGTGAAGAAGGATATTTCGGCGAAGAGCCTTTGGAACAAAATCGTGCATAATGCGTGGAAGAGTGCCGAGCCGGGAATACTCTTTTGGGATACCATCATACGTGAGAGCATTCCCGACTGCTATGCCGATTTGGGTTTCCGCACGATTAGTACCAATCCTTGCGGTGAGATTCCGCTTTGTCCTTACGACTCATGCCGCCTGCTGAGCATAAACCTTTACAGCTATGTCGTGAATCCGTTTACGAAGGATGCTTACTTCGATTACGGGCTGTTTAAGAAGCACGTGGCTGCCGCACAGCGCATAATGGATGATATCGTGGATTTGGAATTGGAGAAAATCGACCAGATTATTGCTAAGGTAAAGGAAGACCCGCAGGTAAGCGAGGTGAAAAGTGCTGAGCTTCACCTTTGGGAAAAGATTAAGCGCAAGAGCGGAATGGGACGCCGTACAGGCGTGGGCATAACTGCAGAGGGCGATATGATTGCCGCAATGGGATTGCGCTATGGCACTCAGGAAGCTACCGATTTCAGCGTGAACGTGCATAAGACGTTGGCGTTGAGCGCATACGGCTCGTCTGTAAAGATGGCTTCGGAGCGCGGGGCATTTGAGATTTTCGATGCAGACCGTGAGAAGAGCAATCCGTTTATCCAGCGTCTGAAAGACTCGGATGCAACACTTTATGAGAGCATGGTGAAGTACGGACGCCGCAATATTGCCTGCCTGACTATTGCTCCGACAGGTACAACGAGCCTGATGACGCAGACAACAAGTGGCATTGAGCCTGTATTTATGCCGGTTTATAAGCGCAGAAGAAAGGTGAACCCGAACGATACGGAGGTTCATGTTGACTTTGTTGACGAGGTAGGCGACTCGTTTGAGGAGTATATCGTATATCATCCGAAGTTCCTGAAGTGGATGGAGGTGAACGGGCTTGACTCAAAACGCAAGTACACGCAGGAGGAAATAGATGCCCTCGTGGCAAAGTCGCCATATAATAAGGCCACAGCCAACGATGTGGACTGGCTTATGAAGGTGCGTATGCAGGGTGCAATACAGAAGTGGGTGGACCACAGCATCAGCGTTACCGTTAACCTGCCGAACGATGTTGACGAGGCTCTCGTGAACAAACTCTATGTGGAAGCATGGCGTTCGGGCTGCAAGGGTTGTACAATCTATCGCGACGGCTCGCGTTCGGGAGTTATGATTTCGGCCGAAAAGAAGAAAGACGAGAAGAAAGATGAGGCCGTTCCGTGCCGCCAGCCGGAAGTTACTGAGGTGCGCCCAAAAGAACTTGAGTGCGATGTGGTGCGTTTCCAGAACAATAAAGAGAAGTGGGTGGCATTCGTAGGCCTCTTGAACGGTTATCCTTACGAGATATTTACCGGTTTGCAGGATGATGAAGAGGGAATAGTTTTGCCCAAGACCGTAGTGAAAGGAAAGATTATCAAGCAGATAACCGAGGACGGAACGCGCCGCTATGACTTCCAGTTCGAGAATAAACGAGGTTATAAGACTACCGTCGAAGGCTTGTCGGAGAAGTTCAATCCAGAGTATTGGAACTATGCGAAACTGATTTCCGGCGTGCTCAGATACCGTATGCCGATAGCCCATGTCATCAAGCTCGTAGGCTCGTTGCAGCTAAAGAGCGAGAGTATCAATACCTGGAAGAACGGTGTGGAGAGAGCTTTGAAGAAATATATTGTTGACGGAACAGAAGCAAAAGGACAGAAATGTCCTAACTGCGGACAGGAAACTCTGGTTTATCAGGAGGGCTGTTTGATTTGCAAAAACTGTGGCGCGTCTCGTTGTGGATAGGAATATGAATATCGAGAGTGGCTATATTTATCTACGTAAACTGCGGTTTCATGCCTTTCATGGTGTGTTGCCGCAGGAACGCGTTATAGGCAATGACTATGAAGTGAGCGTGCGTATTGGTTATCCGGTGGCGAAAGCCGTGGATAGCGATAGCGTTTCGGATACGCTCAACTACGCCGATGTATATAATATAATAAGGTGTAAGATGGCAGAACCCGCAGCCTTGATAGAGCGCGTGGCCGGAAATGTCGTCAAAGAGCTGCTTGTCGAGTTCCCCAAAATCAAGTCCATAGATATTGAATTGACCAAGTTGAATCCGCCGATGGGTGCTGATTGTGTTGGTGCCGGCGTGGAATTACATATAAAAAATAACTAAAAACTCGTTATGTGTTGCATAGTTTTCATGAGAAATACTTACCTTTGCAAAGCGTTTAAGCCATTCTTGCGGCGTTTTGCCACTGTCGCGGCGTTATTGTTCTTGTCTGTTGAGACGGCAATCTGCGCAGGCAACAAGTTTGTCCTTGTGATAGATGCTGGGCATGGAGGCCATGATACGGGTGCGTTAGGTGCGTATTCGCGCGAGAAAGACATCAACCTGAAAGTGGCTTTGGCTTTCGGTAAGTATGTGGAGAGCAACTGCGGTGATGTTAAGGTGATATATACGCGTAAGACGGATGTGTTCATTCCGTTGCAGGAACGTGCCAATATAGCCAATCGGAACAATGCAGACTTGTTCATTTCCGTGCATACAAATGCGTTGCCGGCAGGACGGATCGCCCGTGGTTTCGAGGCATATACGCTCGGAATGCACCGTGCTAAGGACAATCTTGATGTGGCTATGCGCGAAAACTCTGTCATTTCGATGGAGACAGACTATGAACATAAGTATCAGGGATTTGACCCGAAGTCGTCCGAAAGCTACATTATGTTCGAGTTTATGCAGACCGCCAATATGGAGAAAAGCGTGGAACTGGCACGTATGATGCAGCGTTCTGTGTGTAAGACGGCTTGCAGAAACAACAAAGGAGTGCATCAGGCGGGATTTCTCGTGTTGCGTCAGACAACGATGCCGGGCTGCCTTATAGAGTTAGGCTTTATAACAACAGCCGACGAAGAGGATTTCTTGAACACGGAATCGGGCGTGGATGCTTTGGCGTGTGGCGTGTTTAATGCTTTCGCCGAATATAAGAATAAATATAACAGTAAGGTGGTCGTACCGTATCTTGCGCCCAAAAGCCCAGCCATAAGCGTAGGACGGATTGGTCCACAGGGGACTGATAATTTGTTGGAAACGAAAGGAACAAAGAAAACCGTTGCGCAAAAGACTACTCAAAAGTCTCAGCCGGTAGTGCAATCGCAGAAGAAAGACGCTGCTGTGGCACAGAAAAAGGATAGCGTTGTAGCGCAATCTAAGGCGGGCAATAAGTCTCAAGACAAAACCTCTGCAAGCAAGAATGCAGACAAGCCGGTGTTTAAGGTGCAGATATTTGTTGTAAACAAAGTCCTGTCTGCCGGTAGTTCGCAGTTGAAGGGGCATTCCGAGGCTGAGTATTATAAAGATGGTGGCAACGTGAAATATACCATTGGCTCGTCAGCAGATTATAACGAGATACTTGCATTGCGCAGGTCTTTGCTTTCCGATTTCCCACAGGCATTTATCGTAGCTTTCAAGAACGGAGTCCGTATGGATGTCAATGCGGCTATCGCAGAGTTTAAGAAGAATAAATAAAGCGTTTAGAATATGAAATTGAAGAATGAGGTTAGAATAGCTCTTGTGGCAATAGCGGGAATTGTCGTACTGTTTTTTGGTATGCAGTTCCTGAAAGGATTGGATATATTCTCTTCTGAATATCCATATTTAATGAAGTTCAGTAATATTAGCGGACTGTCAGCTTCAAGTCCTATATATGCCGATGGCTTTCGTGTAGGTACGGTAAATTCCATTGATTATGATTACAATAAGCATGGTGACATTACCGTAGAGGTTTCTATAAACAAGGAAATGCAAATACCAGAAGGCACAAGTGCGGAAATTGTCAGCGATGTTCTTGGCAATGTTCAGGTGAATCTCATTCTTGGAAAAGAAGGTGCCGGTAAACTGAATCCGGGAGACGTGATAGACGGAAGGATAAACAACGGCGCGCTTGGAGATATGAAAGACATGATTCCGACTGTGCAGAAGATGCTTCCGAAACTCGATTCTATACTTGCGAGTGTCAATACTTTACTTGCCGATCCGGCTTTGGCTTCGTCTCTTCACAATGTAGATAGGATTACATCCGACCTCACTACCTCGACAAGAGAGCTTAACAGGCTGCTCGCAAACGTTAATAATGAGTTCCCAAGACTGTCTGCCAAGACCGAGAATCTTATGGATAAAGCCGGTAAAACCGTTACAAATGCAAACACTGCTATTACCACCGCCAATACGATGATGACAACAATAAACGGTAAAATGGCTGCCGTTGACGTTGAGGCTACTATGGCAAAGGTGGATAAGACTCTGGCTAATGTGCAGACGCTTACCGACAAGATTAACAATGGAGAAGGCTCGCTGGGCCTGTTGATTAACGATGCAAGCCTTTACAATAACCTGACGAATACCGTCAGAAATGCCGACTCGTTGGTGGTTAATCTGCGCGAACATCCTAAGAGATACGTTCATTTCTCTATTTTTGGCAAAAAAGACAAATAACTGTTTAGTTTAAATTAAGTCTAAATACTAAGAATAAAGTTTCACGGTGTGGGATTTCGACCTAACCGTTGCTTTATCAGCCACTTTAAACGAATTTCAAAATTGTTTCACTGTAAAAGGGCTTAAAAGCGAAAATAAGTTTGAAGTGGTTGATAACCAAATACTTAGATATAGGCAAATGCTTTTGTTATGTAAATAAATCAAACATATTGCGAAGTGCCATTATCACGTTTGTTGAGCCATTTGTCTTATTTGTTGCAAAAACAGCGTTTTAGTCTGTTTCAAAAAAGATTACTATCTTTGCATATTGAAAACCTATTTATGCTGGTTGCACAAAAAAATAACGCTTAAAGAATAATGAAAACAACCCCCAATACGCTTTGGGACAAATGTCTCTTCTTGATAAAAGAGAATGTAACAGAGCAACAATTTAATTCGTGGTTCAAGCCGATAGTCTTTGAGTCATACGATGATGCCAACAAGATACTGCGTGTGCAGGTATCGAGTATGTTCGTGTATGAGTATTTGGAAGAGAACTACATAGACTTACTCAGTAAGGTTCTTACACGTGTGTTTGGGCAGGGGGTGCGCCTTACATATCGTGTGTTGACGGATAAGGTAAATCATCTGACACAGGATTTGCAGCAGGATTCTTATGCAGCAAATGTGCAACCACAGCGTCCTACAGCCCGCGCCAACCAGTCGCCGACGGTTCTTGACGCCGCGCAACCGCAGGATATAGATTCCCAATTGGATGTTCACAAGACCTTTGCTAATTATATAGAGGGCGATAGCAACAAGCTGCCACGTTCCATAGGACTGTCTATTGCAGAGCATCCAAATACCACACAGTTTAATCCGATGTTTATTTATGGTCCTTCCGGTTGTGGAAAGACTCACTTGATTAATGCTATCGGACTGCGAACCAAGCAACTCTATCCACAGAAACGTGTGCTTTATGTGAGTGCCCGCCTTTTTCAAGTGCAGTACACCAATGCCGTTCGCAACAACACTGTCAATGATTTCATCAATTTCTATCAGACTATCGATGTCCTGATAGTGGACGATATACAGGAGTGGATAAGTGCTACGAAAACGCAGGATACGTTCTTTCATATCTTCAATCATCTTTTCCGCAACGGTAAGCGCATTATCCTTGCGTCCGACCGGCCGCCGGTTGATCTCCGCGGTATGAATGACCGTCTGCTCACACGTTTTGCTTGCGGACTTATCGCAGAGCTTGAGAAACCGAACGAACAGCTTTGCGTGGACATCCTAAACCAAAAGATACGCCGTGACGGATTGCATATTCCGGCCGATGTGGTGCAGTTTATCGCACAGACAGCTAACGGAAGTGTGCGCGACTTGCAGGGCGTGATTAATTCGTTGCTTGCTTATAGCGTTGTCTATAACAGCAATATAGATATGCGTTTGGCAGAGCGAGTGATTAAGCGTGCCGTCAAAATAGATGACAAACCGCTTATGGTGGACGACATCCTTGAAACGGTCTGCGCTCATTTCAATGTTACCCAGACCGCCGTTTCGAGTCGTAGCCGTCGGCATGAGTATGTTATAGCCCGTCAGGTTTCGATGTATCTCGCACAGAAATATACTAAAATGCCGGCTTCACGCATCGGAAAACTCGTTGGAGGACGCGACCATTCCACCGTCATCCACAGTTGCTCGAAGGTGGAGCAGCGCCTGAAAGTGGATAAAGCCTTCTCCGCCGAGATTGCAAGTATCGAAAATTCATTTAAGTTGAAGTAATAAATAAAACCATACAATATGGGGGATGCAGTTCCGATTGGACTGCATCCCCCTTTTTTTATTCCCCTAATATTAAAATGAAAGACTATTTTTGTTTGGAAAAAGCCTTTTTTGTGTTGGGTTATAATTTTGTATTTACAAAAGTAGGAACGACTTTTAATAGCTTCTGAAATTTCTTTTCTGACTCTACTTCTCGGAGTATCTGCTCTATTTTATATTCAGCAGGGGAGCCATATTCGCGTTTATACGATATTTTTAACTTTTCAGGAAATCTTAGAAAGTATGACGGATGAAATTCTTTGAAGCGATTTATAACATTGTTTGGTGTAATACTATTGACATCATTAATCTTTCCAACGATGAATTTACTTCCTGTATAACTGACATATTCCAAGACCAAATAGCATTTGTATAACTTATAGGGGATAGGCGATGTGCGTATCTTTTTCTCGTATTCTCTTGCCAAATAATCATTCAATTTTCGCTCATTTGCGAAATATTTGAAGATACTGTCATTGGAGACGTTCATATCAAAGCCATCTTTAATTGCCTTTTCTTTAGTCTGAGCACATATACGCTCCTTCAAGTCTTCTAATTCCGCTCTGAAGTGCTCCTCGTCATTAAGTATCGATTTCATTTTTACAAAATCCATGTACAGCTTATCGTCGTATTTGAAGCTGTATTCACTATAGTTGTCGATATCACAAACTATTTGTTTGGCATCAGGGTGTCTATGCAGAAAATTAATTGCTTCGAATGTTTTTATCTTCTTTATAATATTCTCTACCTCCTTATATTTCCAATAATCGATAGAATCTTTATCCAAATATTTTTCTTTCACGATTGCATCCAGCGAGTCTGCCATGTACTCTCGACATTTTTGCGCCCGTTCATAGTATGTTTTTGCGACAGAATCGGCATTTCGTCTTGCCCACATGGCCTCGATTTCGGCCTTGCGACTTGCCCACTCGGCTTTGACCTTTTCTGGTGCATTACCCCAGATATATCTATGATAATAAATGTCGCTGTTATAATCGTCAAGACCAGCCTGCATATAATATACATGATTATCTTCTTCTGAAGCATCTTTCAGATTATCCCAAGCCAAGAGGTTATGTTCCAGATCGAACATAGTATAACCTCCGGAAATATAATGATATAGATAGAGAGGAATATAAGGATACACGTTAAAATCAGACAAAGCTTCTATCTTTTCTTGCTTAGGAAGTGTCGTTAAATCCGCTTCCTCCCATTTGTATCCGTATCCCCACGTAGGGTGTGAAGCCTCTATTTCCTTAGTTTGTGTCAGGTAGTGATTGCGAAATTCCATTTCAAAGTGTTCTTTTCCATGTTCTATGGTCCATTTGTTAGCTCCCCAACCTTCATCGAAATAGAAAATGCCACTCGAATTGGAGCGTGTGGATTTTATGGCCCATTTCCCATGAGCTTTTCCATTCTTAAACGAGCCGGAAACGCTTTCTTCTTCAGTCTTCGGTTGCCCGTACTCCCATCTATCCTTATTAGGATTCCAACGCCAGGAGCGGTAAGTGCATTTCGAATTATATACGTATGTGCCTTGCGTGAAGCCCCGAGCGTATGTACGGGTCATTGTTACTACACCAGTAACTGATTTAGAGTCTTCTCCTTCGATATAATTATTACCCGATATGGATAGTTTCCATACGCCATCTCTTTTCCAGTTTTTTAGAGGACCACTCCAAGTTCCGGTTAAAGTACCACCGTTGGGAGATTTCCTATTTACAGTTAATTTGTAACTGTTGGGAGTGATAGTTGCTTTTCTTCCATTACCAAGATCAAATGTTTGCGCTGCACATATTATGGTCTGCGTAAGCAACAATAAAAGAAAGAATCTTTTCATAGCGTAAAATAAATTGAATAACTTGAGTTCGACGAAATATAACTATTTATAAATCTCGATATGATCACTGAGGACAAAGTTACAGAATTATTTTGTCAGGCAGATGATTTGTCGTAATTTTTTTAATGCCATGATAGAAAAAACGCCCTAAAAATTAAGCAAATAAATAGCATTATCACAGGCTTTCGTACAGAACAAATAATTCATCCGTCTTAGTACTGCGGCACAGAATTGGAGTATTTTAGGTGTAGTACTTTAGTATTTCTGGTGTAGTACTCGAGTAATTCAGGCTTAAATACTCTAGTATTCTGGCTTTAGTACTGGAGTAATTCGGGCTTAGTACTGAAAACGCAAAAGCCTCTCCCGATTTGGAAGAGGCTTTTTGTAATTGAACCTTGTAATTTATTTCTTGTTTTTTCCGAACACATCGCTATGTGAGCCGGTGTTTGTAAACAGAAGAATAAGTTCATCATCATGTTGTTCCCAAACAAGCAACCAATCCGGGCGAATGTGGCATTCCCATTCGTCTGCGTGATTTCCGTGAAGTCTGTGGACATGGAATTTAACAGGAAGAGTCTCTCCACATAGAAGCATTTCTACTACGTCCCAAAGTTCTTGCAAAGGTAGTCCGCGTTTCTTACACCGCTTGACATCCTGTTTGAAGTTGCCCGTTACTTGAAGTTTGTATTTTGTCATACTCCGATTTCCTTTATCAAATCGTCCAATTTGTCGTATGAATACACTCTTCCTGCCTTGATGTCGGCTTTAGAACGTTCGTAGGAAGTGAGTTCCTTAGCTTTTTTTACGGTTATAGAGTCTACGCCACGTATCATCTTTACTGCGCGTTTTATGTCGTTCAGTAGTGAAATATCGTTTATGTGCAAGGTGATTTCTGCCATAGGAGTTGTCGCCATCGTTGCCATTGATTTTTCCTTTCTTCTTTTACTGTTTTTCTTATTTGCAAATATAAGCATAAATCACGAAATATAAACATTGTAGAAAGTTTTTTTTGCTTTATCAAGTCCTGCAAAAAGCCTCTCCCGATTTGGAAGAGGCTTTACGCTTTGTATATTCACGTTATTTTTAGTTCCTGAACACGAGCCCGTTGCCGTCAGCATCGATGATTATCGGTTTGTCGCGCGATACCTCCTCGGCGAGCAGACGCTTGGACAAGTCGTTAAGGACGAGTCGCTGTATTGCGCGCTTCACCGGTCTTGCACCGAATTCCGGATCGTAACCCTCGTCGGCGAGATAGTCGATGGCCTGCGGAGTTACTTCGAGCGTGAATCCCTGAGGCTCCAACATCTTCTTCACTGCGTTGATTTGCAGTGTTACAACATCGGCAATCTCCTTGCGGCTGAGTGGCAGGAACATTATCGTCTCGTCTATACGGTTGAGGAACTCCGGGCGGATGGTCTGCTTCAGCATCGTCATCAACTGCGGCTTTAAGTTTTCCATATCCTCAGAAAGTTTCTCCGCCGATGTGCTTTTTGCCGCAGTTTCCCTAATCAACTGACTGCCGAGGTTCGATGTCATGATGATAATTGTGTTCTTGAAGTTCACCACGCGCCCCTTGTTATCAGTCAGACGACCGTCGTCGAGCACCTGCAACAGGATGTTGAACACGTCCGGATGGGCTTTCTCTATTTCATCGAAGAGCACCACGCTGTATGGTTTGCGTCGTACAGCCTCGGTCAACTGTCCGCCCTCGTCGTAGCCGACATATCCCGGAGGTGCACCGATGAGTCGGCTAACGCTGAACTTCTCCTGATATTCGCTCATGTCGATACGCGTCATCATGGTCTCGTCGTTGAACAGATATTCGGCAAGTGCCTTTGCCAGCTCCGTCTTTCCGACACCCGTCGTACCGAGGAATATGAACGAAGCGATAGGTCGTTTCGGGTCTTGCAATCCCGCGCGGCTTCGTCTCACGGCATCGCTTACGGCTGTGATAGCCTCCTCCTGACCGATTACACGCTTGTGAAGCTCCTCCTCAAGATGCAGCAACTTCTCTCGTTCGCTTTGCATCATACGTGTTACAGGGATACCCGTCCAGCGGCTAACCACCTCAGCTATGTCGTCGGCAGTCACCTCCTCGCGTATCATCGTCTCACCTCCCTGAGTTCCGCGTAACTGTTCCTGAATGTTGCGGATATCATCTTCCAACATCTTCAGTTTGCTATATCTGATTTCCGCCACCCGTTCGTAGTTGCCTTCGCGCTCCGCACGCTCCGCCTCGAACTTCAGATGCTCAATCTCCTGCTTGTCCTGCTGAATCTTGTTTACAAGCGATTTTTCGCCCTCCCATCTTGCTTTGAGTGTCTTCTGCTTGTCTTGCAGCTCGGCAATCTCCCTGTCGAGTTGTGCCAACTTCGACGAATGGCCTGCGTTTCCTTGCATTGCCACGTTCTCGTCTGCCGTTGAGGATGCAGCCTTTTCTTCACCGGCGCTATTTGCCGCGGTCTCCCTCCTGATGGCCTCGCGTTCAATTTCTAATTGTTTCAGTCGGCGGTTGATTTCGTCAAGTTCCTCTGGCACGGAGTCACGCTCCATACGCAGCTTCGCCGCAGCCTCGTCCATGAGGTCAATAGCCTTGTCGGGCAGGAATCGGTCGCTGATATATCGTTCCGACAACTGTACTGCGGCGATGCACGCATCGTCCTGTATGCGCACCTTATGGTGGTTCTCGTAACGTTCTTTCAGACCGCGGAGGATGCTTATCGCCGATATTTCGTCAGGCTCGTCCACCATCACCGTCTGGAACCTACGCTCCAAAGCCTTGTCCTTTTCAAAATATTTCTGATACTCGTTGAGTGTCGTCGCACCGATAGAACGCAGTTCGCCGCGCGCCAAAGCAGGCTTCAATATGTTGGCAGCGTCCATAGCTCCTTCGCCGCCGCCGGCTCCCACAAGGGTGTGAATCTCGTCAATGAAGAGGATGATGCGGCCGTCGCTCTGCGTTACCTCCTTGATGACGCTTTTCAGACGCTCCTCAAACTCACCTTTATATTTTGCTCCTGCGACCAGCGCACCCATGTCGAGCGAGTAGAGTTGTTTGTCTTTCAGGTTCTCCGGCACGTCACCTCGCACGATACGTTCGGCCAGTCCCTCCACGATGGCAGTCTTTCCCGTACCCGGTTCACCTATCAGAATCGGGTTGTTTTTTGTCCTTCGTGACAGTATTTGTAGCACGCGTCGAATCTCGTCATCACGTCCTATCACTGGGTCGAGCTTTCCTGCACGGGCATCTTCCACCAGATTACGGGCGTATTTTGCCAGACTCTGATAGTTGTCGTCGGCACTTTGTGATTGCACTTTCTGTCCCTGTCGCAGTTCGTTTATAGCACTTTGCATTTCCTTCTCCGTGCATCCGCTGTCCTTCATTATCCGGCTTGCCGTGCTGTTTACTGTGAGCAAGGCCAATATTATCGGTTCCACACTTACAAACTCATCGCCCGTCTTCTGTGAGAAGTCCACCGCCTGTTGCAGCACCCTGTTGGTGTCAGAGCTGAGATACGGCTCTCCGCCCTGCACTTTCGGCAGATGTGCTATCTCGCTGTTCACCAATGTCTCAATCTGCATGGCGTTTACGCCGAGTTTTCTGAACAGAAACGAACAGATGTCCTTGGCCTTTGCCATTGCTCCGGCGAGCAGATGCACAGGCTCTATGGTCTGCTGTCCGTTTCTTTGTGCCGTGTTTACGGCCTCCTGAACAACCTCTTGTGCTTTGATTGTAAACTTGTCAAATCTCATTTCCATACTCCTTTCTTATTATTATATGGTCTTAACCTTTTCTGTATTCATGCTCCCAAATTCCGTGCCTGTGAAGAATAATGCGACATTTTGTCTCTGTGGCTGACGAAATGGCAGACTTTCCCATATACTCCGCTCCATAAAAAATGGAAAGACTGTAAAACTTATCGGTAAGAGGGATGGATTTTGGCTCATCCGATAAATACAGGGGGCAACCTATTTCTGTCGAACATCATAGTACTATGGCACAATACTCGAGTAATTTGGGCGCAGTACTCGAGTAATTTGGGCGCAGTACTCAAG
>ERZ779852.588-NODE-588-length-38701-cov-5.765590_pt1 | contig 38701 bp, 31 predicted proteins | sample MGYA00511559_ERZ779852 | MGnify/ENA primary metagenome ERZ779852 (study PRJEB29588, sample SAMEA2157977) | human gut metagenome | biome: human gut; feature: human-associated habitat; material: faeces | place: Denmark | collected 2008/2010 ...
AAAAATGGGAGGGCTTACGCGCGGGGGATAATTGCGTTTCGACTTTGACTTTAGGCATTTTTCGCCCTCCATGGCAATACCTCGCATGAAGTCAATGGGTTAAACCCGCGATTCTTCCCCTCGCATTTCCCAGCTTCTCCTGAAAGGGGCGCGGAAATCATCGCCTTTACCCCTGAAAGGGAAGCGGAAATCACGGCTTCTACTCCTGAAGGGTGCTGAAATCATCGCTCCCAAAGGGGGGCGGAAATCGTCGAATGGCGCCTCCGGGAGAGGGAGCGGCGGGGATCAGAGGTACTTTTCGCCGAAGGCGAGGTGGGCGTCGTTGACCATCTGCTTGATGCGCTGCTCCTGCGATTTGGGGCAGATGAGCAGCACGTCGCCGGCATCGGCTATGATGTAGTCGGTGAGGCCGTCGACCACGATGAGCTTCTCGCCGTTGACGGCAAAGATGTTGCCGGTGGAGTTGTAGGAGAGCACGTTGCAGTTTTGGGTCACGTTGGATTGGCGGTTTTTGGGCGAGTTGTCGTAGAGGGCGCTCCAGGTGCCGAGGTCGTTCCAGCCAAACTCCACACACTCCACGTAGACGTTTTTGGCTTTCTCCATCACGGCAAAGTCGATGGAGATGCTCATGCAGCCGGGGAAATTCTCGTTGATGAAGGCCATTTCGCCGGGTGTGCCGAACACGGAGGCTCCTTTGTCGAACATGCCGGCCACGTCGGGGGCGTTGGTGCGCAGTTCGCGGATGATGTTCTGTGCGGTCCAGATGAAGATGCCTGAGTTCCAGAAAAATTCGCCGGTCTCGATGAATACTTCGGCTATTTCGAGCTTGGGCTTCTCGGTGAAGGTCTTCACTTTGTAGATGTCGCCTTCCACTTTGGGGCCGATCTGTATGTAGCCGTAGCCTGTCTCGGGACGCGTGGGCTTGATGCCGAGGGTGAGAAGAGCGTCGTTGGCCTCGACAAACTCAAATCCCTTCTTGATGGAGTCGATGAAGAGGTTCTCCCGGGTGATCAGGTGGTCGCTCGGGGCAACGATGACGCTGGCCTGCGGATCCTTGGCGGCGATGTGATACATGGCCCAGGCGATGCAGGGAGCTGTGTTGCGGCGGGCGGGCTCGAGCAGGATGTTATCTTCGGGTATCTCCGGCAGCTGCTCGCGCACCAGCGGAGCGTATTGCTCGTTGGTGACGATGAGCACATGCTCTTTGGGTACGAGCGGCAGGATGCGGTCGTAGCTCATCTGCAGCAGGCTGCGGCCGGTGCCTAAGAAGTCGATAAACTGTTTGGGGCGAGAGGAGCGGCTGTAGGGCCAGAAGCGGGAGCCGATTCCTCCGCACATTATCACGCAATAGCGATGGTTTTGTGTCATGAAATATGCAAGTGTGGTTTGTAGATTGCTAAATTATGATTTAGTATTGATATTTGCAACTTCTACAGCCGATTTTTCATAAAAAATACCGATATTTGCATATGAGGCCGCACCGAAGGCCCCTGTGGGGTGTTGTAAATGTGACATTGTAATTGATTAGTCAAAGCCTGCGTGGTATAGAATGATGAAAATTTCGCGACTGTTATCCGTATTGTTGGCCTTGGTATGGATTTTTGCTCCTGCCTCGGCGGTAAATCCCTATCCGCAGCTCGAGGCGAAGGCTCAGCGGGCTTTCACCCACGCCGAGTGGGCCTCGGCTTCGGCGCTGTTCGATCTGATGCTCGAGGAGCGGCCGAAGGTGCCGTCGACCTACGGCCAGGCGATAGTATCGAATGCCATACGCTCCGACACCATCGCTCAGATGCGGCTGCTGCAGCGGGCGCTCGACAATCATGTGCCGTTCGACTCTATCTTCTCGCGGGTGCGCCAATGGAGCTTCCACCTGGGCAAGACGCATCTGTATGAGCATTTTCTCAAGGAGGCGCAGCGGTCTTATCCCTGGATGCGGCGCGCGGTGGATGCGAGGCTGCTCGCCTACTACACTTTCCGGCGCAACGGCGAGGGGATGATTCTCTACAGCCGCAAGATGCTCGACGGAGCTGCCGACAATGTGGGTTTTCTCACCACTCTGGCCGAGGGACAGATGCTCACGGCCGACGAGCCGGCGGCTGTCACCACCTACAGGCGCATCCTGGTGGTGGATCCGAAAAATGTCAACGCATTGCTCAATCTGGGCAACATCTATGCCATGCACGACGACGAGACTTCGCGCTCTATCGCCATCGACTTTCTCGAGCAGGCTTACGCTCTGAAGCCCACCCCCTATGTGGCGGCCACCATAGCCCGCCTGAAGGGCAAATAAGCCGCCGGCGCAGATTACTGACAGATAATTATACCGGGTCTTTGACCGGATGGATTTTTTTGACTCCGGCTGACTTCAGGCTGTCCCGATCACTTCAGCAGGTCGGGGCGGAGGCGCTGCGTGCGCTCCAGAGCTTGCTCGTGGCGCCATTCGGCGATCTTGGCCTCATGGCCCGAGAGGAGGATGTCGGGCACGCGCCAGCCTTTGTATTCGGCCGGGCGGGTGTAATCAGGTGCGGCAAGCAGATGATCCTGAAACGAATCGGAGAGGGCGCTCTGCTCGTCGCCGATGGCTCCGGGGATGAGGCGCACCAGGGCGTCGGAGATGATGATGGCGGGCAACTCGCCGCCGGTGAGCACATAGTCGCCGATAGATATCTCTTTGGTGATCAGATGCTCGCGCACGCGATAGTCTACCCCTTTATAGTGGCCGCAAAGTATGATTATATTGTTGAGCAGTGACATGCTGTTGGCCATCGGCTGGTCGAAAATCTCGCCGTCGGGTGAGGTGAAGATCACCTCGTCGTAATCGCGCTCGGCTTTGAGGGTCGAGATGCAGCGGTCTATCGGCTCTACCTGCATCACCATACCTGCCTCACCGCCAAAGGGATAGTCGTCGACCTTGCGGTGCTTGTTGGTGGTGTAGTCGCGGAGATTGTGGATATGAAATTCCACAAGCCCTTTTTTCTGCGCGCGCTGCAGGATGGAGCAGTTGAGCGGCGAGTCGAACATCTCGGGAAGTACGGTGATAATATCTATGCGCATGTGCGGAGCGTTAAAAAAATGAGTTAATGTGTTACAGATGAGCCTTATGTCTGAAAATCAGAGGCTTTAGATGAGTTTGTCCTGCTGTAGGATCTGCAGGGCGAGCATGCCTCGGTAGATGTTGCCTCCCACCGAGGGTCCGGCCACATGGTCGGCATCCCAGGCGGCGATGTCGGCTATCATCACGGGCCGACGGAGCAGACGGTTCCACGTCCATAGTTCGCCCAGGGCTTTGAGGTCGTCGCACTCGCGGATCAGCAGGAGCACCGGCGGCACGTCGGTGTCGTTGTCGCGGTTGTCGGGGTGCATATGTTCGTAGAGGCGGCGCTCCTCGTTGAGGTCGGGGTAGAGTTCGGCCAGCTGCTTCTCGTTGACCACGCGCAGCTCCTTGTCGATTGTAGCCGACATGTGGGGGAAGAGCGTGAGCACCATTTTCTCGGTGGCTGACACCAGTTGATGCACCTTTTTGGCCGTTTCTACGATATGTTTTTCAGTGAGTTCCTGCCGGTCCACAGCCTGCTGCCATGCCCAGGCCGCGATGTGGGGCGAGGAGGTGCTGTTGTCGGGCAATTCGGGGCGCAGGGCGTTCATGATGGTGAAAACGCCGAATCCCGGGGCGATGTCGTAGCGCCGCAACTGTCCGCGGAGCCACACATTGAGAGAACCCACTATCTCCACCTCGCGCCGCGAACCGGGGAGGTAGATTTGCGCTCCCGGATGCCGCTTGTCGAGCAGCGGCGAGCCGACAGGCAGATACAGAGGCGCTGTGACGCGCCTCAGCGACAGTGCCTCCATCAGCCGCGGCTCGAAGTAGCGCTTGATTTCGGTGAGGGCTATCTCTGCGGTCTCGTGAAGCAGTTTGGCTTTTTCCACTGTGAGATTTCTGTTGGGTGTTCCTGACTTAGAATTTGAATCCTACGCCGATGGCGCCGGTGATCCCCTGCGAAGCCACCGCTGCGGCGTCGTATTCGGTGCGGTTGAGCAGATTTTCCACACGTGCGAAGACGGTGAAGGGTTGGCTGAAGCGGTAGGAGGCGCCGACATTGAGCCGGTGGCGGTTTTTGAGGTTGATTTCGCAGCTCTCGGGCACCCCGGCGGCATCGCTGACCGTGGCGATCATGCGGCGGTGGAGCGCCATGGTATATCCGAGGTCGATGGTCAGCGGGGAGATGGGCCGGATGCTCAGCGAGGCTGTCAGGCGGCTGCGCGAGCGGTCGAGCCAGCTGTACCACGCGTGGTCGCGGTCGTTGGTGAGCAGTGTCTCAAATCCGGCTTCGAGCGAGAGGAGAGAGCGGAAGTCCCACACGATGTGTGCTCCGGCCTTCCAGGAGCGCAGGCGCGAGGCTTCGAAGACTATCTGCTCCGTGCCGGCCTCCCAGACGGGCATCAGCCAGTCGTTGGCGGCGGCATATGCGGCGTCGAGGGTGATGGATGCACCCTTGAATGGACCGAAACGGAGCCCCACCTCACCCTTGACGGGGATGTTGCTGATGCCGTAGCCGAGCAGAGGGGAGATGTAGCAGGTGAAGTCGCTCAGGCGTGCGATGCTGTTGAGATGCTCGCCGCCGTCGAGTTTGATCCAGGCGCCGAAGCCTGAGGCGGGGTTCACTCCGAAGGTCACATCGGGAGCCACGTGCACGGCCTTGGCCGAATGGATGGAGAAATCTACGCGTGCGCCCACCTTGAGGCTCACAGGCGAGCCCTGCGGGGCATAGCGATAGTAGGGGGTGAGCGACACCACGCCGAAGGTGCGCCCCTTGGCGTCGGCCATATGCTGCAGCGCGCCGGCCGACAGTTCGACGTCGCCTTCGGGGGCGATGGCCATCAGGTCGGCCACGGTGCGGTAGCGGTTGATGTTGGAGAAATCGGCATTGATCTCCACTCCGGCGCGCTGACTCTCGCCGATGCTCTGCGAGGCGCCGAACGAGGCACCGTAGCGGGTCTCATGAACGGGTTTGAACGTCATTGCCTGCCATTCGCCGTCGCCGGTCATGGCGATCCCTGTGGCTCCGGTGGAGGTGAAATCGGTCAGACCGAAGCGCAGATTGGCGTGATAGAGCAGACCGCCGGAGTTGTGGCCGTCCCATCCGGCACGGATGCTCCAGTCGGTAAGCCCCTGCCACTTTTTCAGGCCGGCATTGTCGCTGACGTCGGGGTCGGCTTCGAGCAGCAGACGGCTGAGGTTGTTGAAACGGCTGAAAGTGACGTCGGTGGATATCGAAAGACGGCCGAAGTCGCCGATTTTGGCTGCGAAAGCGGCGCCGACGGTGGCAGACAGGCGGCTGTAGGTCACCTTGTCAAGCGTGGAGAAGGGGCGAGCCTTGTAGGATGCGTTGGTAAACTGCCCCCACACGTTGAGCTGTGTGCGGTCGCTGTTGAGGATGGCATATCCGGCCGACACGCCCACGTCGGCAGTGGGGAAATAGCCGGCATCGACATATCCGCGGTAGGGGGTGAGGCCGATGGCGGGGATGGTGCGTGCCGCTCCGAGCTGGCTGATGCCGGGATTGATGGCCGAGGCCTCGGTGTAGTCGGCAAACTGCAGCGAGCCCTTGTCGTTGGTGAATGTGAGTGTGCGGGGGAAGAGCTCCAGACGGGAGGCCGCCCTGACTTCCGGCTCAATCTCGCGCTCGATGGTAATCTCCTTGCTCAGCTGCTGTGCGGCGGCTGTAAAAGTGCCGGCAAGCGTCAGGGCCGACAGGGCAAATATGGTGTGATGCAAAATTTGCTTCATTTTGCTTGGGTTGTGTAGTCGTGTGGTAAGTTACTTTCTGTCAAGTCTCTCGTCGATCATGCGGAAGATGTCGGGCTCCTCGCCGGGATAGTTCTTGCGCAGGGAGCGCAGATACTCGTCGGCCTCAAATTTCTCCCCCTTTGCGCGGAGGATGTCGCTGAGGAGTATGAATCCGCGTGCGAGCCAGTAGTCGTGAGGCGGATTGGCTTCGATGAGAGCATTGACGCTTTCGAGCGCCTTTTCGGTGTGCTTATTGTCGAAGTGATACTGCGCCAGATAGATAGCGCTCTTGGTGCCGGTGAGCTGCTGGGGCTCGCGTGCGAGTTCCTCCCAGATGGCCACAGCCTCGTTGCCATGACCTGTCTCGCTGAGGGCCAGAGCCTTGGTGAATGCCACATCGGCCTTGTCGGTGGAGCCGAGCATAGGCGAATCGAGCAGCACGTCGGCCATCTGCAGGGCAGTGGCGTTGTCGCCCATGTCGCGGCTCACGCGCATGATGCCCAGACGGGCGGCATTGAGCGTAGCGGCGTCCGAAGCCTTCTGTTCCAGAGCCTTGTAGCAAGCGAGTGCCGAGTCTACGTCGCCGGTCTGCATGGCGCTCTCGGCCTGGATGGAGAGTGCTTCCACCGCCTGGGGCGAATCGGGATATTTCTCCACCACCTCGGCTGCGAGGCGCGCAGCATCGGCAAAGCGGCCCTTGTCGCGGGCGGCTTCGGCGCTGCGGAGGGTGAGCTCGGCCACCTCGGCTGAGTCGGGCTTGGGTGCCTCGGGCACATTGTTGATGAATCGCAGATATTCGTCGACGCGTCCCTGCTGGGCATAGAGCTGCTTGAGGTCCTCGGCTGCCACGCGCGCCTGCTCGGAGGAGGGATACATTTCGATGACCTTGCGGTAGTGGGTCATGGCGCTCGCGGTGTTGCCGGAGTTGAGATATGTGATGGCGAGCATCAGCTGGGCCTGGCGTCCCTGATCGGTGGAGGGGTAGCGGGCGGTGAGGGCGGTGTAGCTCTCTACGGCGCGGCCGGTCTCGCCGAGTTCGCCGTAGCTCTCGGCAATCTCGAGCAGAGCCGTCGGCAGCAGGGCCGACGAGGGGAAGCGGTCGGTGAGGTCGGTGAGGATGTCGATCTTCTCGCGGTACTGGCGCTGGAGCCCCTTCATGATACCCTGCTGGAAGACGGAGTAGTCGCCCCCGGCGGGATTGGCCTCGTAGGCCGCCTGGTAGCTTTCGGCGGCAGCGGCGAAGTCGCGCAGATAGTAGTCGCAGTCGCCTAGACGGTTGCCGGCGTCGGCGATCATGTATTTGTCAGCGGCTCCGGGGGCCTTGAGAAACCGGCGGAAGTCGGCCTTGGCGTCCTTGTACTGCTTCATGGCGAACCGTGCGTAGCCCAGATCGTAATAGGCCATGGGGCGGTTGCGTTCGGCGCCGTTGGCTGAGCGGAGATACTCGTTGAAGCTGCGGGCGGCGCCGGCGAAGTCTCCGGTCTTATACTGTGCCTCACCGAGCCAGAGGGTGGCCTCGGCGGCAGTCTGAGCGCTGTAGCGCTTCATCGAGGCGGCCTCGGTGAGATGGGTGATGGCCTTGCGGGCCTCGCCGCGCTGCAGCTCGCGTGTGCCGAGCGAGTAGAGCACCGTCTGTTTCAGTGCCAGCTCCTTGTCGGTGGGGCGCTGCACACGGTTGATGGCGTCGAGTGCGGCCTGATAGTTGTTGTCGTTCATGTACCCCTTCACGAGGTAGTCGGCCACCTGAGGCACATACTGCGAGCGGGGGAATCGCTGGAGAAACTCCTCGAGCATCGCGGCCGAATTGCCGAAGGGGGTCTTGCCCCCCTGCATCTTAGCTACGGCGAGATTGTAGAAAGCGGCTTCCATCACGGCTTCGTCGCCGCCGGGCATGGCGGCCTTTTCGAGCGCCATGCTGGCGGCATTGTAGTTGCCGAGTTGCATATAGGCCTCGCCGATAAAGAGATAGGCACTCTGACCCATGGCCGTGAGGTCTTGGGCCACCGGAGTGAGGCGGTCGATAGCCTCCTTATATTTACCGTTGCGGTAGTCGGTGACACCGAGGATATAGAGTGCCGACGGTTGCGGCTCGGAGGTGGTGGCCACATACTCCTCGAGGTAGGGGAGCGCCTCACGGGCGGCGCCGGTCTCGTAGAGCGATTCGCCGGCGATGCGCAGGGCCTCGCTGTGATATTCAGGCTCCACATCGGTGCGCGCTGTCAGTCGCTGCGCCATGGCTGCGGCCTGCTTGTAGTCGTGCTTGAGATAATAGATTTGTGCGAGATAGTATCCGGCCATAGCCGCGGGCATCTCGGCGTTGTCCGCTACAGCCTCCATGCGGCGAGCGGCCTCGGTGTAGTTGCCCTTGATATAATCGATGTAGCCGAGATAGAATCCGGCGTTGTCGCGATAAGCCTTGACGGAAGTCAGCGGGGTGAGTATCGCCGCAGCGCGGTCGTACTCGCCGATGCGGAGCAGGCAGAAGGCGGTGTGATACATCAGAGCATCGGCCGAGGCGCTGTCGAGAGCATCAGCCGACACCTCGCCGTAGGCCTTGAGAGCCGCGGCATAGTCGCCTTTGTCGTAGAGCAGATCGCCGATGGCCATCAGCGCTAATTGCCGCCTGGCCGACGAAGGATACTCGAGGAGGAAATCCTCCACCAGCTTCATACCGTCGGTGCCGGGGAGCGAAAGTTTGGCTAATGTGTTGGCCCAGACAGTCTTTTCATATTCATACCCATCGGGGAGTGCAGCGAGAGCCTGCCCGAGCTGGTCGGCGGCACCGTGGAGATTGGCATCATCGGCCATCAGCAGCCCTCGGGTGGCGAAGGCCATGCCGCGGTCGTAAGTGCCGACAGCGCCGCTTCCGGCGGGAAGCAGCAGGTCGTAGGCCTGTGCCGAGTGGCCGGCGCCCATCAGCGCTGACGCCGCCAGGCATAGTGCAGCCACATGTATTCTGTTGATATTCATTTTGTTGGTCTGTTGGAAATTTTACCTTCCCCTTCTACCGGGGATGGCACAGCAAGTGCCGTCATGCAAAGTTAGCAATTTTCCAACAATTACCCCCACTTCCCCTTTACTTTCGCAGCACTTTCACAAATACTCGTTCAGATTATCCGCCCAGCATTTCTCAGCCTACCGTTATTATTGGTTGACCGAAAAACGAGGAGAGCATCGCGAGGGTGGAAAGGGTGAAGTTGTGCTGGCCGCTCAGCCATTTGGTGATTTCACACGGACGCTTTCCAATTGAGCGGGCAAATTCAGCCTTTGACAGCCCTTTTTGGGTCATAAGGTCGTAGATTCTGTTGGACACAGCCATCTCCATATCCACCTCCCTGCGGATATTTTCCGGTATAGATGACACTATCCGATTGTATTCTTCAAAGGCTGTCTTCATATATCAAATATTTTGAACTACTTTTGCAAAGTTAATCAATAATAATGGTTATCCGATGAAAAAGACTGCACTTACTCTCGTGGCCATTGCGGCCACTTTGTCGGCCGCCGGTCAGACACTCGAAAAAATGAACTGGTACAACGAGCCGGAGCAGTGGGATATCAACCATGGCGCCCTCACCATGCAGGTGACTCCCAACACCGACTATTGGCGCATCTCCCACTACGGCTTTACCGTTGACGATGCCCCGTTTTATTATGCCGAATATGGGGGCGAGTTTGAGGCCAAAGTGAAAATCTCAGGCGACTACAAGGTGCGCTTCGACCAGGCCGGCATGATGATAAGGCTCGATCATGAGAACTATATCAAGTCCGGTATCGAATATGTCGACGGCAAGTACAATGTCAGCACAGTGGTGACCCACACCACATCCGACTGGAGCGTGACCGCCCTCGACCGCCCCGTAGAGGCGATATGGATCAAGGCCGTGCGCCGCAAAGATGCGATAGAGATCTTTTATTCGTTTGACGACAAGGAGTATCACATGATGCGCAATGCGTGGATGAAGGCCAACTGCCCCGTGAAAATCGGCATGTTTGCCGCCAGTCCCGACGGCACAGGCTTCAAGGCCACCTTCACCGATTTCAAAGTGAAGCATCTGCCCGACGCTGTCCGCACCGAGTGGCTCAAAGCCAACGCCGAATAAAATCACGCACGATAAATCACGCACGATAAATCATGCACGTCGAATAAAACACGAATCCGCTGCTAATCCCAATTTTACTGAGTATACCTGACATCCGCTGTCGCACACATCCCTGCGCGTCAGCGGATGTTGTTTTTCTCATCTCTCATGTAAAGGTTTTTAGTTATCAAAGCTTTAGCTTTGATCATGCAGCGGATGTTTTGCAATCCTTTAGGATTTTTAGGGTGGGCTAAGGGCATAAAAAAACGAGAAACAACCGTCACGGTAATTTCTCATTAAATAATAAACCAATCATTATCACATTTCTTGCAATGGGGAAAAAAGCATTTTCGCCATTCTGAAAATAAAACATCCGTGCCGCGGCAAAAGTTCACGGCACGGATGATTTTGTTTGAAATTTTCAGCGCTTGAGGAGTTTGCGGCCCGACATCACGTACACTCCGGGCTGCAGGCGGCCATAGCCGTCGGCGCCATGGCCCACACACCGGCCGTGGAGATTGTAGATGGCATCGGAGGCGGCATCGGGGGCAATGCCCTCGGCGCTGTCGGGCGACACAGCCTCCACGCCCGATTCCTCAAGCCGGTGGATGCGGAAAAAGTCTACCTTGAACCATCCGGCATTGTTGGTGGCTGTGGTGCCGTTGTTCATGCGGTTGCCGCTCTTGATGCCTATGGTGAGGTCTTCGTCGGCATTGACGGTAACTTCCACCTCCATGTCGCGCAGCACGATGTCCGATGTGTTGCCGCCGGGATAGCCGGCATAGGTGTTGATTTCGCCGGGAGTGAGCAGATTGGTGTAGTCGGCCTCGGTGCCGAAATACTGCACATTGTTGTTGGCAAACAGGCGGCAGCTGGTCTTACGGCCAACCTCCACCCACAGTTTACAGGCCACGCGATATTTGCCGGGAGTCAGCTCCGAGGCGGGGATGGTCTGATAAAGCGTGAACTTCTCGGGCATGGGCACCGAATTGATCCAGCACACATTGTTGCCGTGAAAGTTTTTCGCGTCCTGATTGATGCCGTAGGAGTCGAGGCCGTTGGCACCCTTGCGAAGAGTGCCTTCCGACTCCCAGCCGTAGGGTATGCCGCGCACGATGCCCGAGGCGTTGGGCTTGCCGTCGTGGTTCAGCTCGAAGTCGTAATTCTTGATGAGGCGCTCGGTGAGAGTGAGATCCTCCGAGTCGGGCACCAGAGCTGCAATCATCTCTATGCGGCGATCCATCTCGAATTTGTCGTCCGTGTCATACCATCCGTCGAACACACCGTGCTCCGAGTCGGTAAGTGCCTTCTTGGCGCTTTTCATCGCCTCAAGCGAAGCCATGAGGTCGTCGTAGCGATTTTCCTTATACTTGTAGGCATGCACGAAACGATAAGTGGCCTCGGCCAGATTGGCCATATACGATGCGTAGGCGGCCAGGTGGTCGTAGAAGAATGTGGCCTTGTCGGCATCGATCTCCTTGAGCATAGCGTCGCAGCGCTCCGACACATCGGCAAAGTCGGCAGCCTCCTGTGCCAGTCCGGTGAGCATGGCATCAACCTGGCTGTCGCCCTCGATGCGGAATGTGCGGCCCGGCACACTCTCATAACCTATCTCGGTGAGAGGGTTGTCCTTATAGGTGTTCCAGGTGTTGTAAATCATCTTTATCACCTGTGAATGTCTCAGATCCTGGAAGATATACTGGCGGGGGAAGCCGCCGGGGAAATCGGGTGTCTTCTGATTCCAGTAGGCATTGTAGAAGTCGCGATATAGCGCGGCGGCCTCGTCGGCATGCTCCTCGCCGAAATACTGAGCGCAGAAGTCGCGCAGGAAAGCATCGGTGGTATATGCCTCGGCATCCCACATCATGGCGGCGTTGGCGCTCATCTCCATGAGAAATTCGCGCACATTGCCGGCATTGACCACACTGAAAGTCAGCGGGCCCTTGCCCATGACATATCTGTAATTGGCCTCCATCTTCCACGGACCCTCGGCCGGGGCAAGATGTGCGCCGGTGGAGTAGAACTGCAGATTCATATAGTAGCCAAGTTTCACACCGTCGGTATTCTCCCACTCCACAATGTCGTCGTAGGGATAGTGGTCGCGGCGGCCGGCTACGAATGTCCAGAGCATATTCGACGCCGTAGGCGGCTCGATATATCCCTTGGCAAGAAGCGACGAGATCTCATCGTAGAAAGTCATGCGCACAAAGGGATCGGACTCGCCTGTCGACTCGCAGATCATGTCATACTGTATCTTCACCATCTCGCTGATCACACGTCCGCGCTCGGCATCGGTGGCAGGCGCATCGGTGAACACCGACCAGAAGGGCTGGTCGGTCTTGCCTCGGAAAGCTATCTGCCACAGATTCTCCACACCGCTATTCTTCACAGCATCAATGGAATACTGCCAGAATTCCTTGAGGCTCGTGAGGTCGTGCACCGAAAGCTTCGGCACCGAAGTGTGGCGCACATCGCGCCAGTAAGCCTCCCAGTTGGCGAAACTGTTGTTGAGCGCCACCATGTGGTGGGATGTCAGCACCAGGCCATATTTCTTATAGAGCATCGCCTCGCTGTTGAGTGTGCCCGAGGTGGTGACGGTAGCGGTGTACTCCACAGTGTTGAGTTTCAGGCGCAGCATTGTCTCGAGCCACATCTCGTTGTTGTCGGTGCTCTTCTTGCGCCAGGGCACAAAGAGATCCTCGTCGTTGGGAAACCATGCGCGGTATCTCACATCGGGCGAGCCGCAACGGTAGCTGTAGTCGGCCGGCACCTCTATCACATCGCGATGTTGGGGCGTCCAGTCGCACCAGTACCACAGCGGGGGCACCCCGAGGACCTTCTCGCTGAAAGAGTAGATGGCATAGATGGTGCCGCGCATATCCGCGCCGTGCATCACGATAGCACCTCGTGCCGCATCGGCCGTCACGCTATGGGCCTCGAAGCCCTCGAGCTCGTCGCCGGCCACAGCCGTGGCGTCGGTCGATTCGGTAGCATCGTTCACCACCATCAGCGCCACCGTCCCTTCAGGAGCTTCGGTAGCAATCTCGGGCGTGTAGCCCATCACTTTGCCGAAATCGCGGCACAAAGCCTCGGCGGCAAGCTTCACCGGGCCGCACTCGTCGGCCGGAACAACCACACAGATTTTTTCCGGCTCAAGTTTTAGCGGCGATGCCTCCTGCGACCACGCAGCCGTCGCCGACATAGCCACGGCGCACACCGCAGCCACAGCTCTGCAAAATATTTTCTTCATCATTGCAATACTTGATAGGTTATTTTAGTAATATTATGGTGCTATTTAGTCCTAAGTTTATTTAAGGTAGTCTATAGGGAGATTTTAAGGTGCTATCTACGTATCATTTTGCAAAATTACATCTTTTTCCCGACATACCAAATGCTTTTGCTTCGCTGCGAAATATCAAGGGAATATAATTATGGAAAAATGAGCATACAGTGGTTTTCGGGGGGGAGAATAGCGGCGAGAATGTTAAGAAAGATGGGTGATTAACAAATATTAACGCGATAGGGTCCGAGGTGTATCATCATCGAGGACGGTCCTTGTATTTGCGCTATATCATATCCAATGAGCGGCTATTGATTGGAGGAGGTGAGGTCGGCGGGGAGTCGGCGTGAAAGCCATGCGAAGAGGAGGACAAAGACTGTGAGGACGATGCTGACGATGGCTGTGGAGTGCATGAAATTGGCCATTCCCACCAGCGGCGACACCGTGCCTCCGACGATGTAGCCGGTGACGCCGATCACGGCGGCTGCCTCGCCGGCGTGGGCACGTCCCTCGTTCATGGCCAAGGTGTTGGCCGTGGCGAAAATCATCCCCGCACCGAACATCTGTAGCGCCATGCAGGCGAGGTAGAACCATAGATTCTCTACCATCAGGAGAGAGACGGCCTGAGCCACAACGCCTGCAGCGATGATGAGTGCTCCGATAAACGCCGAGCGCTTATAGGGCCTGAAACGGAGCGACATCATGGATCCGGCGCCCATAAAGAGCGAAATGACGCCGATGCAATATCCGTAGGCGGTCTGCGACAGGCCGTAGTGGGTCTGGACGATGAATGGCGCGGAGGAGATGAAGGCGAAAAGCGTGCCTAAGGCAAAGGCCTTGAGCAGACAGTGGATCATGAACGAACGATTGCGGAGCAGCTGCGAGTAGCCGCCGAACGACCTCCATATTGAGCCCTGCGAGCGGTTGGCAGGGGCGAGCGACTCCTTCATGAAAAGCGACATCAGGATGACAATCAGAGCGAACCCCGCCAGCACCCAAAAGATGGCTTTCCAGCCCCAGTCGTCGGCGATAATGCCGCCCGCCACCGGGGCAATGGCCGGCGCGAGGCCGTTGATAGCGCCGACGAGAGCCATCAGTTTGGCCAGCGGTCGCCCGGCATAGACATCGGCCGGGATGGTTTTTGCCAGGAAGTATCCCGCCGAAGCGCCCAGGCCCTGAAAGAAGCGCGAGAGGTTGAAGATATGGATATTGGTGGCGAAAGTGCCGGCCACCGCCGCCATGATGAAAAGCGCCGTGGCACCGATCAGGGCCGGTTTGCGGCCGATACGGTCGCTGATCGGCCCTAAGAGCAATTGGCCGACACCAAGGCCGGCCATGCCCATGGTCAATCCGAGCTGCGCCACGGGCACCTGGCATCCGAAAAACCGGCACATGCCCGGGAGCGCCGGTGAGTACATGTCGTTGACAAACGAGCCGAGGGCACTGAGTGACACCAGCATAAGCACCAGGAATCCATAATAGCGGGCATTTCGGGCAAGAGCTGTGGAAAGGGGTGACGAACTGTTCATGTAAATATAATGCCGCGGGGAGCGGAAAAGTTTTTTAGTGCTTAGAGCTTAGAACTTGGTGAGGGGCGGAGCCAAGGCTCCGCAACAGTTACAAAAATGAAAAAGGCGGGCACCCATTGAGAGTGCTCGCCTTTTTAGAGCTTAGTGCTCAGAGCTTAGCGGATGGCTACCTTCTCTACTTTGGTGCCCTGACGGCGGATGTAGATGCCGGGAGCGGGAGCGCCGCTGAGGCGATGGCCGCTGAGGTCGAAGTATTCGGCTTCGGCATCGGTTGTAGCCTCGGAGCCGGCGATGACGTCTTCAATGCCGGTAATCTCCGCGAGGTCAAGATAGTTGCTGCGGGGTGCCTCGCCGTCGGGGTAAACTGCGGTGAGGAATACCGGATGGCGCTCGGTGAAGAGGGCTGCTTCGGAGTTGTCACCGGCGGGGATGGTGTATTCAGTGGCCTCTGCGGAGATGAGCTCGGCGTTTATGCGTCCGTTGAGGACGGAGTAGACGTGATAGCCAAGGAGCGGATTGTCCTCGATCTCGGTGAGGCGCAGATTGTCGACGGCCACAGCACCGTTGGTGGTGCCTTTAGTGGCTGTGAAATGTAGTGCCACGCGGCGAGCTTCGGCGGGTATGTCGGTGAAGGTTAATTCGAACATGCTGTTGTTCAGACGATTATTTGAGTTAGACCACTCGTAGGTTTTCGAGTCAACCAGCACGGTGAAATTGGCGGCGGGATTGAGGACATTGATTTCGTCGTCGGTGGTGTAGCGCAGCTCCACAGTGTATTCGGGGCTATAGTAGGATTTGGCTTCCTTGAAGGCGATGAGAGTGGCGAGTGCCATGGTGTTGCCCTCCTTGCAGTCGAGCAGCGGGGAGATGAGCCAGTCGTCCTGAGCTTTGTAGCTCGAGGTGGTGACGGAAAGTGTGTTTTTTCCGTCGCGGCCGGTGGGGAAGTTGTTGTTGTCGTCAACTCGGAAGATCGAACCGGAAGCGCCATACCATGTGTCGCCGGCTCTGCCGTCGATGTCGATGGTCGACCAACCGTTCCAGGGACCGATGTTGGGCTGATTGTAATCCTGCTCGAACTCCTCGAAGGATTCAACTATGCCGACGGGGGCGTGGCTGAGATCCTTAGCCGAGTCCCAGTTGAGCACTACAGTGCCGTCGTCGAGGCAACGGCCGGAGAGATTCTCGGCGGAGCGCCCGGCGCTGAAGGTGATTTCGGTCTGCGCGGTGGCGGAAGTGTCGTTGGAAGTGTTGAGATCGCCGTCAAGAGCTACATGAGCTGTGAAACTGAAAGTGGTGGCAGTCTCGGCGTGGAGCGAGTGTACGGGCACATCGACGGTGAAAGTGTGCGAGCTGAGCGACGGGATGGCAACGTTCTCGGGGAGAGTGATCTCCTCGGGGAAGTCGGTGTCGAGCGAGAGCGTGTAGTCGGCTGCGGCGAGGTCGTCGAGGCCGTTGTTTTCAACCTTTATGGCGATGGTCATGGTGTTGCCGGCCTTGATGGTGGCGGGCACGGAGAGAGAGCTGACGGCAGCGTCCTTGGCGAGCTGGTTGAATATGTTGACAGCGTCGATATGGATGTTGTAGCCGTATTCGTTGATCGTGGTGAAGGCCACGCGGTAGGAGGTGCAACCCTGTGCGAGGCTTTCGGCGAGCTTCACGCTGTAGGGCTGCCAGCGGTCTCCGCCGTCGTCGGGTTTGACGGTGAAATGGCCGCCGGGCACATCCTCCCAGTCGCCGTAGTCGCGCGAGATCTGAATCTTGACACCCTCGTCGGTCTTTCTGTCGCGGCTGTCGAGCAGCAGGGCGAAGTTGACCACGGGATTGTCGTCGGCGTGGTAAGCGAAGGCGGGAGTGGCGAGCATGGCCTGATTTGTGGCGTTGTATGTGTATGACTTGAAGTATGCCAGGCCTCCGTCGTTGTCATAGGGCTCGGTCAGAGCGGTGTAAGTGACCGGGGCAGAGGATGTCTCCCAGAGTTTGTCGCCGGAGATGGCCACATTGTCCCAGAGGGGATTGAACGTGGCTCCGGCAAACGAGTCGGCGAAGGGGAGTTCGGCGGTACCGATCTTGATGGCTCCGGTGAGGGCCTCCTCTGAGCTCTTGGAGCCGTAATGGGCGGTGATGCCGTATTTGAGCATCTGTATCCCGTCGAAAGTGAAGGTGTCGGAGACGGTGGTGGAAGTGGTGTTCTCAGCTACTACGGTGGGCACGTCGTTGAGGTAGCGGGTGACGGTGTAGGTAAGCTTCTCGCCGGCCAGGGGCACATTGTGGGTGCCAACAGTCGGGGCGGTCCATGTCACCTTGTAGGCGTCGCCGTCGACAGCAAAAGCAGCGTCGGTGACAGGGGTGGGAGTCTCATGACCGATGAAAGTGGTGATGGTCTGACGCTCGGTGGCATCCTCGCCGTTGAGAATCTGCAGGCCGTAGATGGCAGTGCCCTCCATGCCCACCTCCTCGGTGTAGGTCACTTTTTCGCCGGGAGCGGCGGTAGCGGTCTTGATGGCCTGTGTCTGACGGTAGATCTTGTAGGTGAGGGGAGTGGTGATCTCGGTGCCGGAGAGGGTCATCGTAGGCATGGTGAAGGAGATGGTGACGCTCAGGCCGCCATCGGGGTCGGGCATGACGGTGAAATCATCGGGCGATTTGGGAGTGTTGACCACGCCGCGGGTGCAGATCTTGGTATCCTTTAGGTAGAGGGCGAAGTCCTCGCCGAAGAATGAGATGCGGTAGTTGCCGTCCTGCTCTACCACGAAGGTGAGTTCGCGCGCCTCGGCTGTTTCGCCGTAACCGACATAGGGGATGCGCTTCCACTGCTTGAGGGTGGTGTAGGCCTCCTCGTTGTCGCCCTGGCCGAGGAGCACGCTCAGAGTGGCGTTTTTGCCGGTGTTGTAAGCCGAGGGGGTGGTGTAGATGACATACATCTCTCCGGCTTTCAGCTCCAGGTCGGGTGTGGTGAGATAATCGTTGTAGTACCCGTCGGTGAGATCGTAGTTGTACATGTAGGGATAATCTCCGTAATTATTGTAGTTCCAGGCGTCGAAATCGGAGTGGTCGTATTTGATGCTTTTCTGTGTGCACTGATTGAAAGCGTCCCTTGTAGTGAGGTCGAACACCACAGTTTCCTCCACTCCCTCGGTCTGTGCCTGCAGGGAGGTGGCGAGGAGGGCGCAAGCGCCGAGCACGGTGTAAAGTCGTCTTATCATGAGTGATGGGATAAATGAATGAATGGATATGAAGCCATCCCGCGGCATAAAAGCCGGCGGGATGAACTTCTTAGCTAAAATAGTGTGTATGAATCGGTTGTTTGATGCCTGACATTATTTGTGAACGGGGCGCACCTGCACACCCATGCCGCGATAGATGTCGTACATCTTGTGGGTGCCCTCTTCGGCGTTGAAACGCAGACCCTGAGCGTAGTCGTCCTTGGGAGATCCGTTGGCCCATGTGTCGGTGCATGCATCGCCGGTCATGTAGTAACCGCTCTTGATGTAGCCTGTAGGCTCGCCGCGATAGTTCATGCTCTCATAGGCGGGGAGAGTGATGTAGTTGCCGTTGGGGCCGGTGACAATCACGCTGGTGCCCGAGCGGGTCCAGGTGCACTTCTCGATGAGTTCCTTCACCTCGGCGGCAGTGGGGAGGCGCCAGTCTTCGCCCCAGCAGCGGGTGGCGCAGTCGTACTCGGTGCCGCAGATGCTCTCGCCGAGATCGGCTACGGTGTCGGAAATCGGGTCGTAGAATTTGTAGTTGAAGCGATGAGTGTAGTATTTCTGAGCGAGCTCACCCCAGCAGTAGTAGCTGCCCTTGCCTGTGGGAGATGTGGAGCCGAGGTTGCAGGGAGCCCATTTCACACTGAGGCCGAGGTCGATAGCCTGCGAGGGAGCGTCGAAGTGGTCGACAGCCTCAGGCACGGGACCGTAGACGGCGCGTACGGAGAAGCCTACTTCGGGATAGTCGTAGCCATCGGCCGAGCGGTAGGTGGCGTCCATATTGGCGCGGTAGTTGCGGCACTCTACATAGGGAGCGTCGTCGTATTCGCTGGAGGTCCAGTAGAAGCATCCGATCTGGTCGTGGGTGTGCTCGGCGTCAACCATGTTGCCGGCAGCGGGGAAGAAGACGCTGTTGCCGGTGATGCGGGAAGTAGCCATGGTGCCGGCCACGCCGTCGATAGCGGTCCAGGTCCAGTCGCAGTTGCTGATCAGCTCGGTCCACTCCTCGCGGGTAGGCATACGCCACTGGTCGCCCCATTTCACGTGGGCCACGTCGTAGTTGGTGCCGGTCATGGTAGCGCCGAGTTTGTAGTAGCGCTCCCACTGCTCGTAGAGCACTTCGTCGTCGTTCCAGTCGGGATCCTGCCAGAGGTAGTTGTCGATGGTGTATTCGGTCTTGGGCTCGATTTCGCCGTAGGCGTAGAAATTGCCGTAGTCGGATGGCTTGGTGCCGCCGATGTTCCATGCGGCCCATTTCACGGAGAGGCCCATGTCGACCATCTTCTCACTGCCGGGAGTGGGAGGAGTGGGCGTGTCGCTGTCCTCGAAGGTGATTTTAGCCACGTCGGAGACGGCGATAGTGGTGGAAGTGCCGTCGGCATGGTGTATGCGCATTGTTTTCTCCTTGGCGCTCATGGAGCACACTGCGAGAGAGAGAGCTGCGAGAGTAAAAAATTTATTCATATTGAAAAAGTGATGTCGGATGGATGAAAGATGTGAATTAAAGAGCCACTTTGGCGGCGAATGTGCCTATTTTCACGATGTAGACGCCTGTTCCCTGCACGTTGCGGCTGAGGGTCAGCTCGGCGCCGTCGGCCGAAAGGATGGGCTGCACGGGACGTCCGTCGGCGGTGAAGACTGCGGCGGGTGTGCCGGGCGCGAATCCGCTGAAGGTTACACTCCCTGACTCGGAGCGGCATACGATGCCCGAGACTTCGGTAGCGTCGTCGATGCCGGAAACAGTGCCCAGCGAGATCTCGCGGATGTCGTCGAGATCGAACAGCACGGGATCGGCCGTCTGTGTGGTCTTCACCTGCAGCTTTCCGGCAAGGAAGGTCACCTCTGGCTCATGGTCGAAGAGGAAGGTGACCGGATCGCCCGTGGCGGGTGTCACCGTGAGGCCTTCGAGAGCGCTTGCCGTGATGCCGCATGCCAGAAGTAGGGCGGTTAGCAAATGTTTTCTCATATCTGATTTTTTTGAAATTAATGTCGTTTTCTTGCGCCTGTTGGCTGATGTAGTGCAAGGCGGACAGGCGTTATCACTGACAAAAGTACAAAGTAACGCTGAATAATGCAAGCATACCGGTTAAAAAATCTGAATATGTCACAAAAAATGGCATTTTGTGCTACAAGATGGCTGCTTGGCGTGGCAAAATGCCAGCGGTGGTTGTAAAAGAAATGGAAAAAAGTCAGCGCAATGCCGACCTCCATCGGCATTGCGCTGCAAAAATTGTATCTTTAATATTGCGTCAGGAAATTACTGAGCGGGCCCTTGCTTGGCTATGGCGCCCGTGACGGGGTTGAAGATTACGAAAATGGGAGCCTTGCGGTCGGTGAACGAGTTGGGAGCCAGGCCGTAGACCACGCCAAACTGTGCCATCTCCTCCTCGCGCTCGGCGAGCACCTCGCCGCCACAGGTGACGGTGACCAGCGCCTCGCCGGGGATGCAGTAGGGCACACCGTTTTTGGGCATCGTGAGGCGTTCGCCCTTGTCGTTGACTGGCAGTTCGCCGCGCTGAGTCACCTGAAGGTCAAGGTAGACGGGTTCGCCGGAGAGGTCGCCGGCATCGACGATGCCGCTCAGGGGCGAGATGCGTGCGAGCACCATGTGGTCGATGTCATCGTCGGGTGTCACCTGGAAGGTGGCCACATCGGTGGAGACGGCTGTGGTGCCGACAAACATGGCCATGAGTGCTTCTTCCTGTGCCTCGAGATTGTCGAGCATGAGCTGGAGCGACTTGCCGTCGGGGGGCGTCTGCTCGGCCTGTCCGGCGATGAGCTCGCTGCGTGTCTGGCGGATGTCGTAGAGGGCGGTGGCGGCCAGCTCGGCGCGCTTGGCGGTGGACTGGCTCTGCATCATCTCCTCGCTGATGACCTGACGGGCAGCGGAGGTCTGGAGCGGAGTGGGAGGAGCGGGTACGCTCTCGGGGAGCTTGGGAGCCTCCACCTCAAGGGTCTGCTCGGTGTTGATGGCCAGGGGCACATTGTTGTCGGCAATCAGCACATAGGGCGAAGTGCCTGATTTAAACTGGATGGCGTAGCGCTCATCCGTGTTGGCGATGCCCCGGGTGGTGATGGTGGCGCTCTTGAGCCTTACGGTGCGGCTCTCCTTGGTGATGGGATTGGATATGTTGAGATATTTCTTGGCATATTTGTAGAACTCTCCCGGCTCCTTGACCGTGATCTCGGCTTCGAGAGTGACGGCGAGCTTAGTGGTGGGGAGGGAGTAGACCAGAGCATAGTCGTTGGCCTTTGTGGCGGCGAAGCGCTGGGCGGTCTGCGCCGTGAGGGCGGGTGCCATCGCCGATGCCCCGAGGGCAAGTGCCATTATGCGGTGTGATACTTTCATTTTTCTTTATGGTATATGAATAAAAGTGTACGTAGATGTAACGGAGGTGGGGGGGGGCGGATCAGTTCATGATCTGCTTGATGGCGCGGCCCACATTGTCGGCGATGTCGCCGGCGATGACGCCGTACTCGCCATGGTCGGCAGCGGCCAGGTCGCCGGCCACTCCATGCACGTAGACGGCGATGATCGAGGCCAGTTCGGCCGGGAATCCCTGCGCGAGCATCGAGAGGATGATGCCGGTGAGCACATCTCCGCTACCGGCAGTGGCCATGGCCGGGGTGCCCGACGAATTGAAGTAGACCTTGCCGTCGGGGCGCACGATGGCGGTGTAGTGGCCTTTGAGCACGATGAAAATCTGATAGTAGCGGGCCTTCTCGATGGCGGTGCGCAGGCGTGCCTCGCCGCTCGACTGTGGGCCGAAGAGGCGGTCGAACTCGGCGTTGTGGGGCGTGAGGATAGAGAGGATGGGTATGGTGTTGAGCATCTGGGGCTTGATGGCGATGCAATTGAGCGCGTCGGCGTCGAGCACCACAGGCTGATTGATAGATGCGAGGAAATTTTCGAGCGCCTTGACGGTGAGCTCGTTGGTGCCGATGCCCGGGCCGATGCCGATGGCATTGAACGAGCGGTCGGGGTGTATGTCGACGATGTGGAGTTCGCCGCGGTTGTGGAGGTAAAGCGCCTCGGGGACAGCCGTCTGCAGTATTTCGTAGGTACACTTGGGCGAGCACACGGTGAGCTTGCCCACTCCGCTGCGCAGGGCTCCGCGCGAGGCGAGGATGGCGGCTCCGGCCATGCCGTAGGAGCCGGCATATAGGATGGCCGAGCCGAAATCGGCTTTGGAGCAGAACTCCTTGCGGTGGTGGAGGCGCATGCGGATGTCGCGCTGCTCCACGAGGCAGAAGCTGGCCGAGGAGGCCATGTGGGGCTCCACCACCAGGCCGATGTCGATCACCTTCCACTCGCCGATGAGCTCGGCATTGTCGGGGATGAAGAAGCAGAGGCGCGGAAACTGGATGGCCAGGGTGAGTGTGGCGTGGATGGTGTTGCGGTTGACGATGTGCGGATTCCAGTCGCCGAACATGCCCGAGGGCAAGTCGATGGCCACCACGGTGGCATTCTCGTCGTTGACATTCTGCACGAGCATCTTGAATCCGCCCTGCAGCTCTTCGCAGAGGCCCGAGCCGAAGAGGCCGTCGATGACCAGATAGCCCGAATTGAGCTGGGGCATATTGAAGGAGTTGGTGACCTCGAAGAAGGTGACCTCGGGGTGCTCGTCGAGCAGACGGTCGCGCTGGGCGGCACACTCAGGCGAGAGCTTGTTGCCTCCGATGTTGAAGAGGTAGATTTCGGGTCGGAATCCGCGGTCGCAGAGCAGGCGCGCCGAGGCGAGTGCGTCGGCGCCGTTGTTGCCGGGTCCGGCAAATATGATTGTGGGCTTGTCGGAGCGCCATCGCGAGCAGATCTCGTCGGCGACGCCGTCGGCCACACGCTCGATAAGCTCGTCCATAGTGATGCCGTCGCTCTCTATGGTGTGGCGCTCGATAGCCCTGATTTCTTCGTTGGTGAAAAGTCGCATTGTGAGTCAGTAGTTTCTCTATGCAAAATTAGATATTTCCGCTATCGTTTGAAAATTAAATAACCACAAACTTGCTAAAAAAATCAGTTGCAGCCGCCGGGGGGCGCTGAAGTGGGGTAATCGGGGTGGAATAATAGTTTTCGAAGGATAAAAAATGCAATATGTATGAGTGCGGGACCGAAAAAATGTGTAATTTTGCAATCAAAATCGAAAAGCCCTGCTTGCGGGGCGTGATCATGCCACTTTTCCGACCCATGAAAGAAGTCACTTACAACGGGCTGACCTTCCGCCCGTATATTACGAGAGATAAAATTCAGGCCCGCATCGAAGCTATCGCTGCCGAGATCACCGAGGAGTATCGCGGACGTTGCCCGCTGATCCTGTGCGTGCTCAACGGCGCTTTCCCCTTCGCCTCCGAGCTTTTTCTCAACATCGACACCGATGCGGAGATAGCCTTCATCAGGCTCAAGAGCTACGAAGGTACCTCCTCGACCGGCGTGGTGAAAGAGGTGATGGGGCTTACCGAAAGCGTGGAGGGGCGCCCTGTGGTAGTGGTGGAAGATATCGTGGACACCGGCAATACGATCAAGCGCCTCGTAGACCGTCTGCGCGCCGAGAATCCGGCCGACATCAAGATTGCCACGCTGCTCTTCAAGCCCGAGAGCCTGAGCACCGATGTGAAGCCCGACTATGTGGGTTTTGCCATCCCTCCGAAATTTATCATCGGCTTCGGCCTCGATCTCGACGGGAAAGCCCGCAATCTGCAGGATATCTATGTGCTCAAAGAGCAGGCCGACGACTGATCTCTCCAACTACCTATCTCTCCCTCCTGCCTCTCCCTCGGCTGTGGACAGATTTTCCCGGCAATAACCAATAAGGTACAATATAATGTCAGCCGCCCATGAGCCCCCGGCGGGGCAGCGGCGGGCAGAACAAAATGTAAGACAGATTCAAAGATGAATATTGTGGTATTCGGTGCCCCCGGTAGCGGCAAAGGCACTCAGAGTGAAAAACTGATTGAGAAATACGGACTGCACCACATCTCCACGGGAGAGGTGCTCCGCGACCATATCGCGCGTGAGACATCGATAGGCAAAGTTGCCAAAACCTATATCAGCAAGGGTCAGCTGATACCCGATTCGCTGATGATCAACATCCTGGAGGATATCATCGACAACGAGCCCAAGGCCATGAACGGGCTGATCCTCGACGGATTTCCCCGCACAGTGCCCCAGGCCCACGCTCTGGAGGAGCTTTTCCGTGGGCGCGGCATGAAGCTCGACCATGTGATAGGGCTGGAAGTGCCTGAGGATGAGCTGGTAGACCGCATGATAAAGCGCGGCAAGGAGACCGGGCGTGCCGACGACAATATCGACACCATCAAAAACCGCTTGAAGGTTTACCACGAGTCGACCACCCCTCTGCGCGACTACTATATGGAGAAGGGCAAATATCGCGCCATCAAGGGCACGGGCACAGTCGACGGCATTTTTGCCGCCATCAGCGCTGCCCTCGAAGGGACCGGAAAGTAACCCCGCCGCAGGATAAAACCGATTTAATCCGTCCCTGATGCCATCGCAAACGCGCGTTGGCATCAGGGACGGATTTTTATATGTCCGTTTTGGGGATGGCGGAAGATATGCATGCCGGATTGTAATATGGGTGAAAAAATGAGAGGGGTAGGGGGATAGGGGCGCAGGGAGGGATGGCGTGAGGGGAAGGAAAGTAGCTCGGATGTAAACGGTGTGTCAAAATGGCTACAAAAATATTTGGAATAGGGTGGCGGTGTCAGTAATTTAGCGGTGCGACACCTTCTCGAAATTAGAATCCCCGGCTGAAGGACATTTGCGGATCTCCCAGCCGTCCGAACCCATGAAAACGTGCCCTCTTCTCGTCGTATCAGAAGAGAATTGACCTTAAATATGCTCCTTGGCGTTGCAGCACAGGAGTGTTTACCATAAATGAACTTCTTCTCGTCGTATCGGAGGAGATTTACCTTAAAAAAGTACCCTATTCCCGTCGCCGGGAGTAAATCTGAGCGTAGTAAAGCCACCGTTGCGGCGGAGGGTGTTTACTTCTTTTTGGTAAACATTAGTTATGAAAACCGGTCGGGTAAGCTTTGCCGGTGAATTAACTATTAAAGAACACTACTGTCCACTAAAAATGGACGGGGTTAAAAATTAAATAAATTCGGTTCACTTGAATCGCGGAGAACATTGCCATTTTTGAAATTCGATTTGTCGAACAGATCACGAAGGTGCGTTTTGTCAGTCAGCGAGATTCCGAGAATCTGAAGTACCTCGTATATGCTGCGCTCCAGTTTCATGTCATGCTGCACTATTGCCACAAGGCAGTAAGTGATTATGGCACAATAAATTTGGATGCGTACTGCATTCTCTGATGTACCCCAAAAACTTCTTGATTCGGAGATGCTGCTTGATCCATTTGAAGAACAGTTCCACACTCCAGCGGTTGCGATATAACTCCGAGATTGTCTGGGCAGACGCCGTTAGATTGTTGGTCAGAAAGATGTATCTGGTCCCGTCTTCAGGGTCGGTACAGACCCCTTTCCGGAGCTTTTCGGGATAATCCTTTGCGCTTTTATAAACCGTGAAGTGGCCGGTGGCATCGGAAATGACGTTCTCCGGAAGTCTCCTTTTCCAAGTCCTGGGCTTAAACTTGACATTGTTTTTTGCCCTGACAACGAAGAAGGCATCAATTCGGTTTATGGTATACAGATTGCCGAAATCGTTGTAGCCGCGGTCGAAGATGTAATGCGCTCCGGGTTCGTAAGGGATCTCAGGCATCGCCTTTGAATCGTGAATCTTTGCCGGGGTAATATGCACAAAAGCAGGGACTTGCGCTTCCACATCATATAGGGTGTGCATCTTGATGCCGCCTTTATGCTTGCGGAATTTCGCCCATTCGAACACCGAAAGACACAGGTCAATTGTTGTCGAGTCAAAGGCATAGACATGACCGTCAAGTTCAAAGATTTTGTTGATTCGGCGCCGTCTTGCCTCCGCAATCATATACGTGGCGAACTCCTCGAAGATGCGGTAGTCGCGCTGCTCGTTAGCTTTGCTAAGATTGCTCCGCGTTACGGATTTGCCGATGCAGAGGTGGTAAAGTTTACTGGCATGAGCTTCCATCGCAACGATGAGATCCCGCAGGCTTTCTCGATTGGACAGTTGCCCAAACATAATTGTAAGTAATTTAGTGGACACTAATGAGCAAACTTCAAATTTTAATCAGACTTCGTATCGAATCTTTCTACAATTAATCCCAAAAGGTCTCTATTTTTTTGGGGAGGACAATTATTTTTTCGTAATTTTGCAACTGCATATCGTTGCGGAGTCCGATATGGGCGTAGCGGCGGGTGCAAATGACATATAAAAAGCGTTTATCGCGCTTATTCTTGGCTACACAGAACTTAGCAACTTCAATCACAGTCAAGGATACAGCAACGATAGGCGCCTTTCGGGTATGATAAATATCGGCACAGGTGTATGCGCGAGCATACACCATGCTGACATATCATACAGCGTGAGGCTCCGCGTTGCTCGTTCCACTGTCATGGGCAATGCTAAGGCCTTGTGTGGCGGGACGAGCATCAGGTATGGCTCTCACGCTTTTTCTTTTATAAACCTATCAATCGACACGATGGTGAGCTATGTGTCATCACTACATGACAACAAATGGATAATCGGTCGAAGAATTCGGGCGGAACCGAACTTAATTCTACTACCTTATTCACGAACAGTTATACGGAAAACGAAAACTGTATGACTCGTGGTCTGCTTCAGATTGTGCAGGCCGGAGGCATCATCTGAAAACATCACATGGTGTTCATGGGATGAGATTTTCGACATTCTTGATTCCTTCCCCAATAAGAATACTCATATTACATGCTTGATTGATGGTTTGCGCGGATTGTGGAACGAAATATATACACATACAGTCGACATCCCAATCGAGGAGAAAGTTGTTGTTTTAGCGGGAAGAATCGCGCATAAAGTTGCCCATGATAAAGGAATATACCATTGTCAACATGGACGCAACTTTAATAATGCAAAATACTTAGCCTTTTATGCCAATAAAGAAATCGCCGATGTATATGAGGTCATAGCCGGCCCTATGCCGCGGCCGCAAGGCATAACTGACGGGAATGAGGGCGATGATTTCTACGAGTTAAAACATCTCGATATCATCTCCGCTCCCATTGTCAACGATTGCAAGGACAAACGCGGCAATGTCAAGCCATTTACGATGGGCATACAGCGCTATGTAAGGCTTGACACTCTACGCGAGGCAACTACCATCAGCGAACTGAAAAAACTTAACAATATGAAATAAACTAACAAACAATAATATAAACTAACAAAAAAGTATGAAGAAAATTCTATTCATGATGCTCGGAGTGCTAATTGCGCTACCGGCCTTTGCCCGCGACTTTACGTACGAGTACGGCGGTCAGACGCTGACCTACACTGTCCTTGACGAGAATGCCAAGACGTGCAAAACAAAGAATGGCTCATATCAATCGAGCTCATATCAACCTGGTAATGAGGTAAGTGGCAACCTTGTGCTTCCCGCGAACCCTAAGGATGGAGAAGTAGAATATACGCTGACGACCATCGGCACCTATGCATTCTCCCTTTGCAGCGGCCTGACTTCGGTCTCCATCCCCAACACGGTGACTTCGATTGGTTATGCAGCTTTTTACAAATGCAGCGGCCTGACATCATTCAATATCCCCAACTCGGTGACGTCTATCGGCGAATATGCTTTCGCCAGTTGCAGCGGCCTGACTTCGGTCAATATCCCCAACTCGGTGACGTCTATCGGCAAATTTGCTCTCTCCAATTGCAGCGGCCTGAAAACTCTCATAATAGAAGATGGCGATACCGAATTGAACGTTGGCGACCGAGCTTTCAAATCTTCTCCTTTAGAAAACCTGACCATCGGACGAAATTGGACGTATGGTGGTATCCTTGCTATGTCTACAGATATAAAGAACCTTACTCTGACAAATGGAGTAACAGTCATCCCTGACTATGCATTCTACAGATGCAGCGGCCTGACTTCGGTCAATATCCCCGAATCGGTGACGTCTATCGGCAACTCTGCTTTCTCCGATTGCAGCGGCCTGAAAACTCTCATAAGGAATGTTCTAAAAATTAATTAACTGACAGTCAGATATATCTGACGATAATTCGATATAATTTTGTACCTTTGCAGTACCAAACGACGTAATCATGAAGAAAACGACGATATATAGGAGACCGATGGATGAGAATCTCTTTGAGGAGGAACTCACCATAGAGGCATTGTCTGCAATGGGTAATCCACTTGAGCAACTATCAGCCCTTGTGGACTTCGAGATGTTCCGTCCTGAATTGGAGGACATCCTGGTAAAGAAAGACTGCAAATCGACGGCAGGCCGTCCGCAGTTTGATGTTGTCTTAATGTTCAAAGTCATATTCTTACAACGCTATTATGGTTTGGGCGACAAGCAGATTCAGTATCAGATCATCGACCGCACCAGTTTCCGCCAATTTCTCGGCATACATACTGTGGATGAGATTCCTGACGAGAAGACAGTGTGGCACGTGAAGAACATACTAAGCAAGGCAGGTACTTTTGATGCCCTGTTCGACAAGTTCCGTTCTTACCTTGACAGCAAGGGACTTTCTTTCAATGAAGGCAAGATTATCGATGCCTCTTTTGTGGAAGCTCCCAAGCAGCGCAACACCCGTGAGGAGAATGAGCGGATAAAGTCCAGCAAAGGCAAAGACCTGTGGAATGACAAGCCACACAAGAAGTGCCATAAGGATACCGATGCACGCTGGACCAAGAAGCGCGGCGAGAAGCACTATGGCTATAAGCTCCATGCCAAGGCAGACAAGAAGACCAAACTCATTGAGAAATACGTCACCACAGATGCCAGTGTCCACGACTCCAATGTCATAGATCCGCTCATTGAGGAAAAGGACAACGGACAGCCGCTGTATCTCGATGCCGGCTATGAAGCCAAGGACGATGTGGTCATGGAGTGTGGCATGATACCCGTCATCTGCGAGAAAGGGCATCGCAACCATCCTCTGACAGACGAGCAGAAGCAGAGTAACCGCCGGAAGTCCAAGATTAGATGCCGCGTGGAGCATATCTTCGGCTTCATCGATGGTGCCATGAACGGCTCCTTCGTCAGAAGCATCGGCATCGTCCGTGCCAAGGCTGCCACGGCTCTCACCTGTCTCGTATACAACATATTCAGATATGTGCAAATCAACAAATACCAGCCGCAGCTTATTGCCTCCATGGGATAGTTGTGTCTTAACGTCAAATAATCAAGTCAAATGAGTGGATAAACGAACACTTTCGCGAGCTAACGATGCCCTTTGAGGCACTGAAACCAACTGAACTGATTCAGAAGGTACGGCTTCCACTCACAAATGTTAATTTTTAGAACTCACCATAATAGAAGATGGCGATACCGAATTGAACGTTGGCTCCTGTGCTTTCGAATACTCTCCTATAGAAAACCTGAGCATCGGACGAAATTGGACGTATGGTGGTAGCGGTGCTATGACTACCAGCATAAAGAACCTTACTCTGACAAATGGAGTAACAGTCATCCCTTACTATGCATTCCACAATTGTTCAAATCTCCTTATGCTATCAATTGGCAATAATATCACATCGGTTGATGCCTCTTACTTTGAGGGTTGTAACAATTTGTCTTCATTGACTATCGCCGACGGACCTAATCCCATCGAACTGTCAGGTGATTGGAAGAATTTCACCAATCTTGAAAACCTTACAATTAACCGCAATTTCACAATTACAAAATGATGGAAACAAAAATATCAAATATGATGCGCTTAGCCATCTCCTTAATAGTTGCATTCTGCATCTGCCTTACTGCCGGGGCTCAAAATTTTTCGTACAATGGGCTTAATTATTCTGTATTCAGCAGCGATTTAAAAACTGCTGAAGTGGCAGACAATGCACATCCTACTACCGCGCTATCCGGAATAATCTCAATCCCCTCTAATGTCAAATATAATGGTGTCACGTACTCCGTTGTATCAATTGCAGGGAACGCATTTATCGAAGATTCACAAATAACTAAAATCATCGTCCCTGAAACCGTCACCTCAATTGGTGGAGGCAGTTTCGCCTACTGCTCCAAACTTGAAACACTTGACCTTGGGGAAAAAGTTTCCGATATCGGAGCTGATCTTTTTACCGGATTATCTTCGCTAAAGGAAGTTATTTGCCGTAATCCCACACCGCCTTCGGTAAGAAACTGGGGTACAGTTAGAACCTCTGCAACACTTTATGTTCCGGCCAATTCTGTGGACGCATACAAATCTGCATCGATATGGTCTTACTTCCAAAATATAAAGGCCCTTGAAAGTCCACTCCCATCTATTTCTACATTCCCTTATGTTAAGAATTTGAATGTTGGCAATAACGTCTCATCCATTCCCAACAATGCATTTGATCAATGTACAATGCTTAATAATCTGAAATTAGGTTCTTCTCTGACCGAAATCGGTGACAAGGCTTTCAGTGGTTGCACTGGCCTGACCGAAGTAATCTTGCCCCCGTCGGTAGAAACAATCGGCGCTTCGGCTTTCGCAGGCGACACACAGCTCACCTCAATTATCATGGGGTATAAAGTGACGACTATTGGTGAAAAAGCCTTCGACCTCTGTCCGGCCCAGACCGTAAGCATTACGGCGCAGACTCCCCCGGATGCTCCCGACAACACGTTCAGTAACTACACAGGTATCCTGTATGTGCAAGGCGAAGATGCTGCCAAGGCATATTATGACGCCGATTACTGTTGGCATAAATTCGAAGGATTTGTGATGATAGAACCCACCGAACTTAAAGTTGACGGCGACACGAAAATCTCAGGCAAGCCCGGCGATACCTTCCAACTCACCGCCAAGCTCTATCCTGAAAATGTGACATTGCCACATATTTTCTGGCGTTCGACCAACCCCGACATCGCTACCGTTGACCACAATGGCCTCGTTACTCTTCATGCCAATCTCGATGATGTGATCCCAACTACATCATGCAGAATCATAGGCAAATCACTTTATGCCAATGGTCCAAGAGTAGTAGTGGAAGTTGGGCGTGATTTAGGTACTATTGATGAAATCTTCAATAACGGCAACAATGGTAAAATCGACTACGCAGCCCAGTCGAAGTATATAACCTCAACGGCGTACGCGTAGCCGACTCCGTCGAAAATCTTGCCAACGGCATTTACATCATACGTCAAGGCTCAAAAGTAGAGAAAATAGCCATAAAATAAAATGCCCTTAAAATAGCGCATTAACGCGCCAACACTTAGTTTATACGCGCCCTTCGGGAATCTCCGAGGGGCGCGTTGTTGTGTTTGGTTGTCTGCGTAAGGTCATGGAGAACGGTTATCGCCAGAACCATTCAATCGTGAGAAAGGAACTCGCGAACGCTTTTGCCGACGAAGAAATCGAAGACCGAGTGCTCGACAACTGGGTCGTGCCACTCGCTGCTTTCCGAACGTTAGAGTCGTCGCTGCGGCTCCCTTTCACTTATTCGGAAATGTTCGGCATCACTCTCGCCGGCATACGCTATCAGAACGAGGGCTGCAAGAAGAATACTGAAATGGCTGACTTCTGGGAAGTCATCGACTCGCTGCACTCGCAAGGCCGCATCATCGACAAGGCGCATTTCAAGATACGTTACATGACGGAATTCCGAGGCATCGGAAGCTCCGAGCCTACGGTGTTCGCCAAGCCTACACAGGTGCTGTTCCTCAATCCGTCTGCCGTGTCAGCCCTTTATACAGGGCGCATCGCCGGCGGTGCCGTCGGAAAGAACACCGGCAACTGGGGAACGGTGCTCACTTACCTTAAAGTGCAGCCGTCGTTCCTCGGTCTTAAACAGGACCGCTTCAACATACTGCTTCCGAACGGAACGCTTGACTTCACTATTGAATCTCAGCAGAAGAAGCTGCGCGTGAACCGCCCTAAGGCGCTCTGCTTCGATTATGGTATGCTCAAAGAGAAGTATTCCATCAAGGGGCTGTGTCAAACCTTAATTACGACACAGCCTCTCGTTTTTTTTAGTGCTTAGGTCTGAGAGCTTAGAGCTTAGTGAGGATCAGAGTTAAAGCTCTGATAACTAAAAAGAAGAATGTGGAGAGGGTGGATTATCACGCGAGCTCGCGTGATAACTGAACAGGCTCGCGCGATAACTGAACGAGCCGGGGCGATGACTGAGCAGGCACAAAAACGGCGCCGCGGCAAGGGGAGAAGACCCGATGGCGCGGCGCCGATATAGGGGAAGCTGCCTTAGCGGGAGAGAGGGAGGCGCTCAGGCGGCGAGGAAATTAGTCTTTGCGGAGGGGGACGGCGGGGGCGGAGGGAGCCTGGATGCCGTCGCGGATGAGGAGGGCGTCGATGGTGGCGTCTTTACCTCGGAAGTCGCGGTAGAGGTCGGCGGGGTTGCGTGTGCCTCCGCGCTCGAGGATGGAGGTGCGGAAGCGGTCGGCGGTGGCACGGTCGAAGATGCCGTGCTCCTTAAATTCGGCGAATGCGTCGGCGTCGAGCACTTCAGCCCACTTGTAGGAGTAGTAGCCGGCGGCATAGCCTCCGGAGAAGATGTGGCTGAAGGTGGTGCCGGTGACGCTGCCGTCGACGGGCGGGAAGATTTCGACACTCTTCATGGCCTCACGCTCGAAGGCGATGGGATCGCCGACGGGCTCGGTGATGGTATGCCATGCCATGTCGAGATAGCCGAAGCCGAGCTGACGCATGCAGGAGTAGCCGGCGCCGAACTGGGCGGAGCGGATGATCTTGTCTACGAGATTCTGCGGGATCGGTTCGCCGGTCTTGTAGTGCTTGGCGAAGGAGTCGAGAAACTCTTTCTCGGTGAGATAATTCTCATTGAACTGCGAGGGGAGCTCTACAAAGTCGCGGTAGACGGCTGTGCCGGAGAGCGAGGCGTAGTTGCAGCGTGTGAGCAGACCGTGGAGGGCGTGGCCGAACTCGTGGAGGAAGGTCTCAACTTCGTAGGGGGTGAGGAGCGAGGGGCTGTCGGCGGTGGGCTTGGTGAAGTTCATCACGATGCTCACCTGGGGACGCTGGTCGACACCCTCGGCGTTGACGCTCTGGTCGCGGAATCCGGTCATCCATGCTCCGGGGCGCTTGCTGTCGCGGGGGAAGAAATCGGTGTAGATCACGCCGATGAAGTTGCCCTTGTCGTCGGTGACGTCGAAGGCCTTGACGTCGGGGTGATATACCTCGATAGAGTCGTTGCGGGTGAACTGCAGGCCGTAGAGCTTGGTGGCGAGGCCGAAGACGCCGTTGATCACGTTGTCAAGCTCGAAATAGGGGCGGAGCTGCTCCTCATCGTAGCTGTAGCGGGCGTTTTTGAGCTTGTTGGCGTAGTAGCTGTAGTCCCAGGGGCGGATGGTGACCGGCTTGCCCTCGGTCTCGGAGGCGAAGGCGGTGAGTTCGTCCATCTCCTTCTTGAGTGCGGGCTTGTAGGCCTCGCGGAGCTGGTCGAGGAGTTTGTAGACGTTCGCGGGGTTCTCGGCCATGGTGCGCTGCAGTGAGTGGGTGGCGTAGTTGGGCGAGCCGAGGAGCCGGGCGATCTCAAGGCGCAGCTCGGCGATGCGCTTCATGTTGTCGACGTTGGAGTACTGGCCTTTGGTGTTGCGGCCGGTGTAGAGGCGGTAAAACTTCTCGCGGAGGTCGGGGCGCTCGGAGTATTTCATGAAGGCCATGTAGGTAGGCTGCGCGAGGGTAAAGAGAAATTCGCCCTTGCGGCCCTTGGCCTCTGCCATCTGTGCGGCTTCGTCGACGATCCCCTTGGGGAGACCGGCGAGGTCGTCGGCGGTGAGCCAGATCTCGTAAGTGGCCATCTCCTTGAGGACATCCTGCCCGAAGGTGTTGGTGAGCGACGACAGCTCGGAGCTGAGGCGGCGGTAGGTCTCGCGGTCCTCACCCTCGAGGTTGGCGCCCTGCAGGGCGAAGCTGTCGTAGGTCTTCTGGAGGAGCGTCTGCTGCTCGGGTGTGAGCTTGAGGTTGGCGCGGTTGTCGTATACCGCCTTCACGCGCTTCCAGAGGGCGTTGTTGAGGGTGATAGATGTGGAGAAGTCGCTGAGCTTGGGGCTGATGCGGTTGGAGATCTCGAGCATCTCGTCGTCGGCATCGGCCGAAAGGAGCGGGAAGAAGATGTTGAGCACGCGGTTGAGGTCCTCGCCGTTGCGCTCGAGGGCCACGATGGTATTCTCAAATGTGGGAGGCTCGGGATTGGAAGTTATGGCGTCGATCCCCCCGAGGGCGAGGCGGATGCCGCGGTCGATAGCCGGCTCATACTGAGCGTTGGTGATTTTGCTGAAAGGAGCAGTGCCGTGAACGGTGTTGAAATCGCTCTCGAGCACATTTTGTGCTTGTGTCATAAGCGCTGTGGCAAATGTTAAAAACAATAGGATTTTCTTCATATGTTGTCAATAGGATTTGCGTGAATGCAATACTAAGCGTGAATGCTACACAAAATTAGCGAATTATTTCATGAATACCAAATAGACGGCGGCGATGAGGCATAGCATGGCCAGATAGTGATTCCAGCGAAGGGTGAAGGAGTCGAAGGCGATGAGGCTGAAAATGACGAATACCACCAGAGTGATCACCTCCTGCATCACCTTGAGCTGCATCAGCGAGTAGGGGCCGCCGTTCCCTTCGAAGCCCATGCGGTTGGCGGGCACCTGAAAGCAGTATTCCATCAGTGCGATGCCCCAGGAGAAGAGTATCACGGCATATAGCGGCCAGTTGGCCGAGATGCCGGTGGCCTGCAACTTGAGGTGGCCATACCAGGCGAAGGTCATGAATATGTTGGAGACAATCAAAAGGGCCACCGTGGTGATGGCCGGGCTTATTCCTGCAAACATTTTTTTATGAATTTTTATGTAGTCGGATCATGTTTTGCGATAGTGTGATGAGGCGAGGAGAGGGCGGATGTCAGCGATGTTGCTTCTCGCGGCGACCCAACTCGCGGCGGATGAAGGCTGCGTCGATGAGCCATCGGCCTTGGGAGTCGCGGCGCGGATATGCGCGGTCGCGCAGGCGGTTGGCTTCGTCGCAGAGCTGTGAGCGGCCTGTGGCGGGGTCGGGGAGTAGTCCTGCGGGGATGTCGCGGAGCGTCATGCGCACGGCATCGCTCAGCGTGGGCCATCCGATGGTGATCCACATTGCGGTGCCCTCGGCGGGGTCTTCGCCCGGAGCCGGGCCTTCGATGACCACCGACGAGCATGAGCTGCGGCGCGGGATATACTCGCCGCGGTCGGTGAGGAGGCGTGAGCGGCTTTGGCGGATGAGATCCTTGCCGGATCCGGCGTGATAGAAGCTGCGCGAAAGGGTGTCGGTGAAGGTGGCGTGCGACGGTTTGTGGCCGCGGTCGTAGATGGTGGAGAGGAGATGATTGGCGTTGTCGTGGCGCACCTGGCCGAGGCGGTTGGAGGGGCCTCCGCCATAGCAATAGTTGGAGCGCACAGCCCAACCCTGCGGCACGCTGTCGAGCGGGAATACCTCGAAAAAGTGGTCGGAAGCTTCGATGTAAGCTCCGGCGCCGGTGGCGTCGGTGACGCCGAAATTTGCCTGGATGCCGGCCGAGCGTCCGCCGGCCATCTCATCGCGGAGCACGCCGATGAAATCGGCCACCGTGCGGCAGCGGGCGAGCGCGCGGCTCATCACCAGCCCCTCGCGGTCCTTGACCGAGGCGGTGTCGGGGGCAAGGTTGTAGGAAGCGGTGTTCATCACCGCGAATCCCGCCTCATTGAATCCCGCCCAGGCCTCGGCGCGGGCGGAGTCGCCGGCATTGAAGAGCGCCACATAGGCCATGGTGCTGTCGGTGGCCTGCACACGGTCGACAAAATTGTCGGGGTGGCCTGAATCGCGGTGCTTCCACAGCAGCGTGCGCCCCGAGGCCGATGCCCCGCGACTGACAATGGCCGAGGTGCATGCCAATCCCTGCAATGCAGTGACTGTCAGCAGTAAAACGGCAAAAAGCAAGCGTAGAGCGCGGTGAGTGGTCGGTTTCATGTCGCGAAATTACTGATTTTTTGCCATCGGAGCGGCAAATAAGAGCAAAAAACTCCGGAAACGCCGCCGAGCGGGGGCGTTTCCGGAGTGAAAAGCATTTTAGAGTGTGCTCTCTACATCAGAGGGCAAACTTGGCCGAGGATACAGCGCCATCGGCCGTGACAACCGTCACCATCACGATGCCGCGCGGCAGTGCGTCGGCCGAAAGCGGTGCCCAGTTCTGAGCTGTAGGGCACGCTCTTGGCGGCGTGGCAGAGGGCCGACGACAGCGCCATTATCGCGGCGATAGCTGTGATGAGTATTCTCTTCATTGATTGAGGTAATTAAGGAGTAAACGTGTAAATCAGGTTGTCCGGGGGCAAATGTAGTGATAATCGCTGTAAAGCCCACGGGGAAAGTGGAAAAATGACGTGAGGCGGAGGGAAATAAAAGGGGAGGGAGACGATGAAGTTGGGGAATAATTGCTATCTTTGCAAAGGCTTGAGGGGAAGGCCGGGGAACTTCGGACTGCGTCCTCAGCACAGTGTTGTGGACGAAAAGCAAAGGGGAAGGCCGATGCGAGGATAGGGGGAGAAGATACCGAGGAAGGGGAGAATGTGATATGCGGATACTGCTGAGTTTGATTATATGCTTGCTGCTGATGCCTTTTGGCTCGGAGGCTGCCGGGGCGCGGAGCTTCGGCCATCTCACTATGGCCGAGGGGCTGCCGCATCAGCAGGTCAATTGCCTGTGCCTCGACCGTGAGGGGTATCTGTGGCTTGGCACGCGCAACGGCCTCGGCCGCTATGACGGCTACAGCGTGCGCAACTATTTCCACAACAGCAGCGACAGCACCTCGCTGCGCCACAACTTCGTGCGCCGCGTCTACGAGGACAGCCGGGGGAGGATCTGGATCCTCACTATCAAAGGCCTTTGCCGCTATCTTCCCGAGACTGACAGTTTCAAGAGCTATATCGCCGACAAAGATATGGGGTCGGTGGTGGAGACCGAGCCGGGCCACCTTGTGGTGGGCGGCGACGCCATCTACACCTACGACGAGGCTGCCGACACCTTCGTGATGGAGAATTTTGCCCCCGGATATGCGATAGCTATGGCGCAGGGGGCGGAAGGGAGGCTGTTTCTGTCGACCAACGAGGGGATATATCTTTGCGACACCGCCTTCAGCCGGTGCAGCATGCTGCAGGAGCGGGTGTGGCGCGACTATGTCGACGGGTCGGTGGCGATCCTGCCGCTTTTCACCGACAGCCGCGGGCGCCTGTGGATAGGGCGCAACAGCAAGGGGGCGATGTGGTATGATCCGCGCACGGGGCGCTCGCAAGTGGCGTTTGCCACCGGGCGCGTGCGCGACTTTGCCGAAGATGCCTCCGGCAACATCTACGCAGCCACCTCCGAGGGGGTGGCGACGATAGCGCCCGACGGCACCGTGACCCGCGACACCCACAACGACGCGCTGCCGCACTCGCTGAGCGACAACTCGGTGTACTGTGTGCTCGCCACCGCCGACGGCACGCTGTGGGCCGGGACCTTCTACGGCGGCGCCAATTATCACTGGCCGGGAGGCGACCGGTTTGACATCTGCGCTCCGCGCAAACCGGGGAGCGACCGCCCCACGCTTGACGGCAAGGTGGTGAGGATGATGGAGCAGACCCCCGACGGCACACTCTGGATAGCTACCGAAAACGGCGGATTGATGCTCTATCACCCCGATACGGACACCGCCGAGCCCTTCACCGCCATCGATGGGATAGGGCCCAACATCCACAGCCTGTACTACGACAAGCAGAGTGACGAGATGTGGATCGGCACCTTCCTGCGCGGGCTCTACCGGCGCAATCTGCGCACCGGCGAGACCCGACACTACTCCATCAAAGACGGGATAGGGAGCGACGCCGTTTTTTACCTCACGGCACGGCCGACGGCACGCTGTGGGCCTCCACCACCCTGGGCCTGAGCCACTACAACCGCGCGGCCGACCGCTTTGAGAAGCTCGGCCACCGCGTGCTTGACGACACATTCGTGTACACCCTGATGACGGACCGCCGGGGCAACCTCTGGGCCGGCACCACGCTGCGGGGGCTCTACCGCATAGACCGCAAGAGCGGCAAGATAACGCAGATCAGCACCTCCACGTCGCCGCTGAGGCTCAACGACATGTTTGTGACCTCTCTGGCCGAGGATGCGCAGGGCAATCTGCTGGTGGGGAGCAACAACAACGGACTGACGATGCTCGCCACGGGCAGCGACAAGGTGCGCCAGTTTCCCGAGCTGGCCAATGCCACCATCTGCGCCATCGTGCCCGATTCGCTTGGAAGTCTGTGGGTTAGCTCGGCCACGGGGCTCTACCGCTATCCGTCGGACGGCACCGCGCCGATGCACTTCACCGAAGCCGACGGGCTGCCGGCGTCGCAGATGAACTTCTCGTCGCACTTCGCCACCAAGGATGGCACGCTGTATTTCGGCACCGTCGACGGGCTGTTCCGTTTCAATCCCCGCGAGCTGGCAGAGGTGCCGGCCATCCATGCGCCGGTGAGTGTGAAGCGGCTGATAGCCAACGGCAACGTGCTGGCGCCGACGCAGGATGAGCGGATCGGCTACGGCATGTCGCGCTCGCTGACGATAGAATACGGCGCCAATGTGCCGGGCCACGCCGACGCCGTGCGCTATGAGGTGCGCCTCGTCGAAGGGGGCGACTCGGCCGCATTGGTGTGGAAGGAGATGGGTGCACGGCGCGCGCTGGAGCTGTTCGACCTGGCGCCGGGCGACTACACGCTGCAGATGC
>ERZ779852.616-NODE-616-length-37775-cov-6.339926_pt1 | contig 37775 bp, 24 predicted proteins | sample MGYA00511559_ERZ779852 | MGnify/ENA primary metagenome ERZ779852 (study PRJEB29588, sample SAMEA2157977) | human gut metagenome | biome: human gut; feature: human-associated habitat; material: faeces | place: Denmark | collected 2008/2010 ...
CCACCGACGGCGCCTTAGGTTTCGGAGCCGGCGCCGAGGTGCGGGCCGGTTTGCGGCTCTTGCTCCTGCGGCGGCGTGCCTGCATGTCGGCGGCGTCGCATAGCATCACCAGCATCATCAGTATTACTGCTATCCTGCGCATCTCACTCACTGTCAGAGGGAAGTTACTTCACTACGATGCGTGCACCCTCCGAGTGGGCGGTGTTGACGGGATTGTACTGACTCTGCACCTGTGCTACACCCGACGCAAACTCGCCGGCCTGCGAGGCAAAGAGTTCGTATTCAAGCACATATGTGCCCTTTGGCAGGAAGTCGATGAATATGTTGGTCTGCTCGTCGCGGTTTTCGCGGTAGAAGCAGAGACCTTCGCTGTAAACCGGCGTCGGAAGCTGCACCTTAGGCTCGAGGGCTGCGGCGCGCTTGTCGGCGAGCACCACATAACCCATATCCTTGCCGGCCACGAGGGTGAGCACCACCTTCACGCGGTCGCCAACCTTAAAGGAGGTGGCGGGCACCCATTTCGCGCCGTCGAACACCGTGAGATACTTGCGCACCGAGAGGTCGTCGGTCTTCACGGCCTTCACCTCCTCCATCGGGAGCACACGCATGGTGAGCAGTCCGCCAAACGAGGGATAATTGCCCTGACGGTCGATGGTGAGGGTCTTGGATTCGCTCAGCAGCGGAGTGATCTGCTCGGTGAAGGCTCCGGTGGCATACTCCTCTTTAGGCTCGAGGAGCGTGTCGCCCACACGCACGGCGGTCTTTTCGGGGAGCACGGTCCAGTCGCTGCCGGAGAGGAGCACCGACGACACCACCTGCGAGGTGATGATGGCGTTGCCCCACGAGTTGTCGGTCTTGTTGAGCACCAGCCACTGGCGTATGCGGTCTACCTCCGGCGCCTTGGGCGACACCATGGAGTAGGCATCGAGGATGATGGCCGTGCACCCTACCTTGTCCATCGACCAGAAGGAGTAGCGGTCGGAGAGCTGCTCCCACCACATCCCCTTCTGCGGGGTGTAGGTGGCATACTCGGAGAGCGACTCGAGGATGGTGCGCGCCGTGGCCTGATAGCCGTTGGAGTGCAGTATCTGCGCGTCGGCAGCTTTGAGCACCACGCCGTGGCTCTTCCACGACGAAAGTATGCTGTTGACCTGCACATTGATCACAGCCTTAGCTGCGGTGGATGCCTTGATCTCGGGGTATTTCAGGCGCATGTAGCAGTAGGAGGTGAAATCGCTCTTGGGATACTTGCGGAAATCCTCAGCAGCCTCGGCGTCGAGATATTTCACCGCACTCTCTATCATAGAGCGCAGCTCCTTGTTGTCGGGGAGCCAGCCCAGGCGGTTGAGTCCGCCGAGGATGTCGAGCACCTGTGCCGTAGCCCACTCCGATACCACAGGATACTGGGTAGTCCAGCACCATCCGCCTCCGCTTGCCGAAGTCTTTTTCAGTTCTGCCAGTGCCGAGGCCACCACGCGGCGGGTGTTGCGCCCGTCGAAGAGGAGCACCAGACGCTGCATGCGCTCGGTCTCGCTCAGGGCATCCGACACCCAGGGAGTGGAATTGAGCAGCATCTCTTTGAGTTCATTGTCGCGCGACAGGGGCGACACCAGCGCCGAGTCGGCGGGATTGTCGGCCCAGCGGCGTATGGTGCGTGCTATCTCGGGATATTGCTTCATCAGTCCGTCGGCCACCAACGCCGAATAGAGCGCTCCGGCAGCCTCTACCGACGAGGTAAACTTGCCGTCGCGCAGCCCGGGCAGTGCCGAAACCACCTCCCAGGCGGGATTGCCGTTGTAGCGCAGATATGCGCGCCCTTTCTTCACCTGCGGGAGCTTCATCGTGAAGTGATTCTCGCCCGGAGCGATGTAGAAGGGGGTGGATTCCACCACATTCTGCTCTGAGGGGAGCACGGGGATGAAGGCCTGCTCGCCGTCGGTGAAATTGCCCGCCATGCTCCGCACGCGGAAGATTACACCGCTTACCGTAGCCGGCACGTCAAACTCTACCGAGGCCACCGCGCGCCCTCCGGCGGCGATGGTGTCGTTGCGCTTAGTGGAGGCGAGGAGCGACTTGTCGGTCACGCTCAGCAGCTCGCACACCGTGGTGGCCACGATGGTAGAGTCGGTGGCGTTCATCACCGAAGCGGGGAGCACCACGCGGTCGCCGCAGCGCAGGAAGCGCGTGGCGTTGGTCGACACCATCAGCGGTTTGGAAGCCACGATCTCCACACGGTCGGTAGCCGTGAGCAGTTCGCTGTTGTAGGCAAGGGAGCGGAGCACCCAGGTGGTGTTGGCATCGGGCACGGTGTAGGTGATATCGAGATTGCCGAGCGAATCGGTGGTGAGCATCGGGCGGAAGAAGGCCAGGGGTACCTCCGAGGGGCGATAGGTCGACGTGTCGTTGTTCTTCACCGGATTCTCTTCCATTGCATCCTCATCCTCGCCGCCCATGCCGCCGGCAGTAGCCATCGTGATCTCGGGAGCGCCCATCGGCGAACCATAGTCCATCAATTTCTCCTCTGCTTCCTCTTCTACCGACTCCACAGCATCGAAAGATACATCATTGTTCACTGCCATGGTGCGGGCCGCATGTTTCATGCCGCCTCTGATGCGTAAATTGTGGAAGCCGAACGAACGGCCATACATTCTGAATTCCGGCACCTCAATCTCCACATTCCCGTAATCGTTTCTCTTGCCGGAAAGCGACAGCCAGCGCTTGCCGAAATCGGGATAAACTATATTGGCCATGATGCCGTACCATTTGTCGGTCGACAGGCTGAAGGGATTGCTCTGAATCACGTCGATAGCCTTGTTGCTCATGTCGAGCATCACGGCGCTGCGGGCCGAGGCACCGTCGATGCCGCTGACATGGATTGTCAGCTTCTCCTCGCTGCCGGGCGCCACTTTATCGCGGAAAGTAGATACCTTCACCTCGATGCGACGGCGCGACGAAGCGGGACTCACCGTCACGGCGGCGGAAGCGCGCTCGCAGCGGTGCACCGTAGAGAGATTGACACTGAAATCGGAGTCGCATCCGGCGGGAACCTGCACCTCCACGGTCTGCATGCCAGCAGCCTTAATCCAGCGGGTCTCAGCCACTCCGCCGCGGTTGTCGCGCACGATCATCAGCACCGAGTTGCCGGGAGCATTGGTGCCGAAGGTCAGCGAGGCTTTGCCGCTGCCGTCGGCCACCACACTGCGCGTGGGGAGCCAGAGCAGCTCGTCGGCGGGGCATACTTTATCGTTTTGGCGCCATACGGTGACGATGGCCGGGCGCGTCGGGTCGGCCAACTCGTGGTCGGCGGTGTCGAAGATCACACCGTAAGTGCCCGAGTGGAGCGCGGCGAGCACCGGGGCGAAGTCGCCGGTCTTCACCGTCCCTTCGGCCACGATGTCGGAGGAGTAGACTGCCTCCTCCCTGTCGCCGGAGACTTTGCATATCTTGTAGAGCAGCTCGGCCTCGCTGGGTTTGCCGTCGTAGTCGAGCAGCTGCACGTCGGTCTTGGCGGGATTGTCGGCCGAGAAGATGGCCGAGATTGTCGAGGAGATGTAGCAGGGTTTGCCGAGGTTGAAGCCGGCGTTGGTCGTGCGTGTCTCGCCGTCGGGCGATGTCACGGCGATATCGGCTGTGAAGTAGCCCTGCGGACAGGGCGACCCGGCGATCACCGCACCCGGCACCACGAGGCGGAACCGTCCCTGAGCGTCGGTCACGGCCTCTGCCTCATAAAATACCGGCGAAGTGGTGGCAAACCACCAGGCACCGATGCGCACGCGCAGCTGCGCCTTCACCTTGGCCCCCTCCACGGGAAATCCGGCGAAGGTCATCGCAGTGCCCTCTATCGCGGCGGCGTCGCCAAGCGTGGCGGGACGCACCGTAGAGGTCACCTGCGCCTCAAATGTAGGCAGTTTGTAGTCGCTGACCATGAATGTCTCGCCGCCCGAGATGTCGTCGTCGGCAAACTGGAGGTAGAACTGCCCTGTCAGCCCCTCCTCGGGGAGTGTGAACGAGCCTCGGGCACGTCCCCAGGCATCGCTCTCGAGGGTGACGGTGCCGGCCTCCTGATAGTTGGCGTCGCGCATCATCACCTTGAACGTGCGGCCCGCAACGGGGCGCACACCCTTTGATGACGTCTCATATACGACAGCGGCGAAATCTACAGTATCGCCCGGCTTGTAAAGCCCCAGCGAAGTGACAAAAGTGCCGCTCAAACGTGCCTCGGGCATTGTCGACCGGTTGTCGTACACGCTGATGGCATCGGCGAAGCGGTCGTTGCCGAGTACCGGATAGATGTTTCCCGATTTGCCGACATCAAATTTCAGGAATCCGTCGGCCGAGGTGGTGCCGGTGAGGCGTGTGGCAGCCGTGCGGCGGTCCCAGGGCGCGAAATACACGCTCGCCCCCTCCACGGGAGCGCCGTCGGTGTTGCGCAACACCACTGCATCGTTTTTCTTCCCCTCCGAGGGCATTATGGCCGCTACGGCGAGGTCGGAGCAGTCGATAATGTTGTTATAGCTTTGCGCTGTAAGTCCATCACCCTCAGCCACAATCACATAGCGGCCGTAATCGTTAGCGGTAAACGATGCGGCGGCATCCGAGCGGAAAGGCACCGTGCCGCGAATCTCCACCTCGGCCGTAGCGACGGACTCAGAGGGGAGAGCGCCGCGATAAGATGAGGCGACGCGCTTCACAGCCTTGTCGTCGATCTTATACAGCTTGAGAGTCAGCTTATTGACATTGCTTGCCGACACTTTCACCGTGAAAGGTATCCCCTTGGCCACAATCGATGGCGCTGTCACTCCGGCCACGGGGTCGGAGAGCGAAGCGATGAGCCGCTTCACTCCGCTGAGATTGAAATACGACGGATTGTTTTTCTCGAAATCGAGCAGCGCGGCGTAGACCTGCGGCGCAATGGCCGACGACACCGTCAGCGAGGGGATGTCGAGGAGCAGTTCCACGGCATACGGCACTCGCATGTGGCTCAGATAGGTATCGAGGAAGATGCGCTGCACACCGGCATCGGAGTCGGCCTTGTCGTTGCTGAACTCAAACACCGGGCGCTCGAAGGTGAAAACCCTCGGCGCGATGAAGCCCATAGCTTCGGCCATGGCATGCATCCCCGCAGCTGTCTCTTCGCGCCCCTCGCGGAGCATACGGTAAATATCAAGCACACAGTGCTCTACGGGCGACGCCGTAGCCGACGGGAAGAGCGAGGTGTCAGTCGGACGGCTCAGAAGCGCCATCGGCAGCGATCGGCCCGAGGAAAGGAACGCCGATGTGAGATAGTCGATGCCACGGTAGGCGGCAAAATCAAGCAATGTGGGGTAGAATGTAAGCGCATCGCGCTCATATTCAATAGATTTGCTATATTCTGCCAAGGGCACGGCGCGGAGAGCCGCAGGATCGGCGAGCGCATCGGAAATCAGCCCGAGCACTTTGCGGCTGAACTGCGCCGTACCCCAGAGGGTGTAGTCGTTTTCCCCCTCGGGGAGCGACACCTCGCCTCGGCGGGCGATGGTCCAGCGGTCGGAGTTGTAGATGCCGGTATAGATATCCGCCTCAAGGAGCGAAAGCATGGCGCGCGTAGCAGCGTTGGTCTCTTTGGCTCGCACCTGCTCCACCCGGGCAATCACCCCGGGCAGAGAGTCGGAGGAGATGAGCGACTGTGCCAGCCCTATGCGCACCAGTGCATTTACCACCTCGTCGCCGTTGCCCGAGGCGAGAGCCGCGGTGAGGTCGCGCGAGGCTTTCTGCTCCACTTTGCGCGGATAAGCGAAGTCGGGGGCCTGTGAAAATAGCATCATAACGGTAAAAAGCGTGATTGAGAGAGCGGCAAATAATCTTTTCATGACGTTTCTCAGTTATGTGGCAGAGTTTCAGCTTCTTAGTCCGGCAAAATGCCGGCGGAGGCAGGAGTCTGCGTGATAAATATCTTTAATAAAAACAAAATGTGTGTGGGGAAAAGACGATCCGGCACACACATATCTGTAAATTTTCTATTTTCTGATGTCGCGGCTGCCGCATGGGCGCCGGATGGTCATTCGCGGGCTACGCTGCTCACGGCCTTGCGGGTGCGCAGCCGCTGATGCTGCCTGATGATGTCGCGCTGGAATTTGCGCTCTACCGAGTTGAGCAGGAAGAGCTGGCGATGCGAAAGCACATCCTTGAATTTCTCCACATAGCTCTTCTCGATCTCGGCCTGACGCACCTTGCCGTCGTAGATAGCCTCTGTGGCCTTCTCATACTCGAGGTCGGTGGCATCGTCGGCCTCGGCTATGCGGCGCTCCATCATGCGCACATCGTCATCGATCTGAGTCGTCTGCCGGGTCATCTCCTCGTAGAGCGGGAAAAATTTGTTTTGCTGCTCGCGGGTCAGATCCAGCTCCTTGGTGAAGTAGGTGCGCTTGTACTGGCGCAACTCGTTCATCCACTGGCTGCGGTCGCCCTGCGCCTTGTCCTGCGCCGGCGACACGGCAGTCAGAGCCACTAAGGCAACGACGGAGAGCAGTATTCTTTTCAGGTCCATAAAACTCATTTTGATTTTTTTACAGAGATGCACTTTCGTTAGTTTCCATCCTCCTCCGGGATGAGCTCCGAGTCGTCGGTGATCATCGTGTCAAACTCGCTCACGTCGATGCTGTCGTCGTAGATCTCGTCGAGAAGCTCGCGCTCGTTGATATCGTCCATCACATGGTCGATGACAAAGTTTTCGTCGCTGAGAGCCTCAGTGAGTATCTTGTTGTTGTCGATGGAGAGGTCGGTGGAAGTGCCACTCATCATGGTGAACATCCTGAGCATGCACCAGATGCCGGCAAACATAGCTGCCATGTAGACATACGGCCTGATGCGCTGCCATACGGTCTTGGGCGGAATGACGCGTGTACCCTCGGCATCGGCGTTCTCAGGCAGCGAAGCAGTGAGGCGTTCGGCGAAGTCCTCGAAGAACCCCTCCGGCACCGTCATGCCGTCGTTGCGGCCATATTTGCTGAGCAATTCGTTGTCCTTATCCTTCATGTTTGGTATGCTTTTTCTTAACCGTTCTGTATTTCTGACTGACCGATGCGGGGAAGGTTTAAACAGCAAAGAAGAATTTTTTTTACACAGATTAACATGCCTTAGGGGTTACGACTCGCCGAGGGCTTTCTCTATCTTTTTGACGGCGAGATGATAAGAGGCTTTCAGCGCCCCCACCGAAGTGCCGAGAATTTCCGACATCTGCTCGTATTTCATATCGTCGTAATATTTCATATTGAAGACGATGCGCTGCTTCTCGGGAAGGGAGGCCACCGCCTTACGCAGGTCCAGGGCCAGCTTGTCGCCGTCGACCCACTCGTCGGCCTCGATGAGGTTCACCAAATGCGACTCCTCGTCGTCGAGGCTGAGATTCAGGCGCTTGCGCTCGCGGCTCAGGAAGGTGATGCTCTCGTTGAGGGCTATTTTATAGAGCCATGTCGAGAGTTTGGCCTCGCCGCGGAAGTTTTCGATGCTCTGCCAGGCCTTCAGGAAACTGTTCTGGAGCACATCCGAGGCATCGTCGTGGCTCTCCACCATGCGGCGTATCTGCCAGTAGAGCGGCTCGGAATACTCGCGCACCACCTCAGAGAACGCCGCACGGCAGCTTTCGGGCTGTCGCAAACGCTCTATCAGGCTCTGGTTTTCCTTGGGTATCTCGCGGCTCACAGACGGGGATGATGTGCTAATTATGGTCGGGTATTACTTCGGTGCTTCTGCAAATTTACCAAATTTTTTTCATTCTTCCCCTGCAAGCGCTCCGGAATAAACCGTGTTTTTTGATTTTTATTCCGTTTTTAACGTTTTACAACATCACTTCCGCCCCGCGCCCGTCCCTTTTCCGTGAAATTTGCGTAACTTTGCACCGCTTTTTTCAATCCTGTCAGGACAGATCGTCACACAATCTTGCAATCAAGCATCCGACATATCGCCGCAATCATCGCAGCAGCCGCAGGGCTGATGCCCGGCCTATGCGCCGCTGCCCCCGCGGAGGCTGTAGCCGAATATGCCGACACGGTGATGATACTGCCGCAGGTGTCGGTCACCGCCATCAAGGGGGGACAGCTGGCCGACCGCACCGAGGCCGTCACCCGCATGGACCGCGAGGAGATAGAGCGCCTCAACATCGTCAACCTCAAGCAGGTGAGCGAGATAGTGCCCAATTTCTACATGCCGCAATACGGGTCGAGGATGACCTCGTCGGTCTACGTGCGCGGTCTGGGCACACGCATCGACCAGCCGGTGGTAGGACTCAACATCGACAATGTGCCCATCATCAACAAAGACAATTTCGACTTCGACCTCGCCGACATCGAGCGGATAGAGATACTCCGCGGCCCGCAGAACATACTCTACGGCCGCAACACCATGGGCGGACTCATCAACATCCACACCCTCAGCCCCTTCACCTTCGAGGGGGTGAGAGTGCTGGCCGAATATGCCGGGCACAACAGCTACAAAGCCTCGCTGGGCCTGTACAAGCGCCTGGGTGGCGGAGTGGGGATGGCGCTCAACGCCTATGCCACCGGCACCGACGGCTTCTACCGCAACGCCTACAATAATTCCCACGTGGGGCAGGAGCGCCAGTGGAGCGGCCGGTGGAAGACCACCTGGCGCCCTTCGGCCGACTTCATCGTGGAGAATACCGCCGCACTGAGCCGCTCGGTGCAGCACGGCTACCCCTACCGCCGCGTGGCCACCGGACAGATAGCCTACAACGATACCTGCTTCTACAAACGCCTCACCGTCACCGACGGCCTCACCGTCAAAGGGCAGGCGGGCAACGTCACCCTCTCGGGAATTGCCAGCTTCCAGTATATCAACGACAACATGACCCTCGACCAGGATTTCACGCCGCTCGACTACTTCACCCTCACCCAGAAGCGCCACGAATGGGTCTTCACCGCCGACATCGTGGCCCGCGGACGTGCCTGCGACCACTATCGCTGGCTCTTCGGCACTTTCGGCTACCTGCGCCGCTCCCACATGGATGCTCCGGTGACCTTCTACGACTACGGCATCACCCACCTGATCGAGGAGAACGCCAACGCCCCCGGTCCGCGCTACCCCCTGCGGTGGGATCAGCGCGTGCTGCCGCTCGACAGCCGCTTCATCCTCCCCTCGGGGGGAGGCTCGTTCTACCACGAGAGCGAGGCGATATGGGGCGATTTCACCGCCACCATTGGACTGCGATGGGACTGGGAACGCACCGAAATACGCTACGCCAACAGTTCCCATTCCAGCTACTCGCTCTGGGATTACGAGGGACCCGTCCCCGTGGTCAACACCCCCGCCATACCGGTGGATGTGGAGATGAGCGGCAATCTTCACCGCACCTATGCCCAGCTACTGCCCAAGTTTACTCTCAGCTACCTCCTCCCGGCCAAGCGGGGCGACCTCTTCGCCTCGGTCACCAAGGGGTATAAATCGGGCGGATACAACACTCAGATGTTCAGCGACGTGCTGCAGCAGCGCATCCGCACCAAGGTGGGCCTGCAGCAGCAATACGACATCCGCGAGATGGTGGAATATGAGCCTGAGAGCACCTGGAACTACGAAGTTGGCACCCACCTCAGGCTCCTGGGCCACCGGTTGCACCTCGACGCCACCATTTTCTGGATCGAATGTCGCGACCAGCAGCTGACCATGTTCCCCGAAGGGTCGGTCACAGGGCGTGTGATGGCCAACGCCGGGCGATCGCGCTCGCGCGGCGCCGAAATCTCGGCCCGCTACAGCTTCGACTGCGGCCTGGCGGCACAGCTCTCCTACGGCTTCACTGACGCCCGCTTTAGGGATTTCAGCAACGGCCGCGAGAACTTTGCCGGCAACCATGTGCCCTATGCTCCGAGCAATACGCTCTACGCCGGACTGTCGTACGACCGCACATTCAGCCGCGGATTCATAGACCGCCTCAGCGCCGACATCAATTGCCGCGGCATCGGCAAAATCTACTGGGACGAGGCCAACTCGGTCAGCCAGCCCTTCTACGCCATAGCCGACGCATCGGTGAGAGCCTGGCACGGACCATTTTCAGCCGAACTGTGGGCCAAAAATATCACCGACACGCAATATTCTACGTTTTATTTCGTTTCAATAAAGAATGCCTTCCTGCAGCAGGGCAACGGATTTCAGCTGGGGCTGACCCTGCGCTATGACCTGCAGTGGGACTGAATCTACTAATTATCAATACACAAACAATATTCCAAAGATGAAACTCAAACTCACCTACGCCCTTCTGGCTCTGCTGACGGCGGTGTCGTTCACTTCGTGCAGCGAGGACGACGACAATGGCACCAATCAACAGCCGATATACTACTTCCAGGCCAAGGCTACCACCAACTTCGTGTATGTCAAGGACCTCGCCGCAGGTACCACCGCCACCTACCCCGGTTCGGAGCAATTGATTGTATTCGACATGAACACCAACACTTGCTCCATAGCCTTCAGCGGTCTGAAATACACCACCGGTGACGCCATGCCCTTCACCATCGCCAATGTGCCCCTGCGCTCCTACTCCGACCCCAATGTCATGGGCGCAGAGTACTCCGACCCCCTTACCCCCACCGGCTCGGCTGCCAATCTCTCCATCACCAACTTCAAGATCAGTGTGCTCCTTGATCCCAACCGCACCTTCGGCGTAGACGACGATGGAAATAAGATGCTGGCCGGTCCTCAAGCGTTCATCTCGTTTGTCATCGGCGGCCGCTACGATGTGACCGTGGTGCAGAACAAGCAGTATTTCTACGGCACTACAAGCTCGGTGAACCCTTCGGGCAACTTCGCTCCCTTCATCAGTCAGGCTCCGAAATATGAGGTGGCGCTCAACTACACAACCGGCAAGGCTCAGCTCACTATCGAGAACGCTAAGTTCCTGGAAGGCATGCCCGACGGCATCACCATGGAGTTCCCCGGCATCGACTTCACCATGACCGACAACGGCATCACCCTCTCGGGCACCGACATCACTCCCCGCATCCCCAAGCGCGGCGAGATGCCCGCCTACAAGGCTTCGACCATCAGCGGCACAGTGACCTTCGGCGACCGCCTGGATCTCAGCTTCACCTGCCCCACCGTGCCCATCCCCATGACCGGCACCACCACCTACAGCTTCACTGTGACCGTCAACGCGCCCTACTCGCTCACCGGCGGCCTCTAAGGCTCTCATCGGGTGCCGGCGTCAGGCTCCCTGACCTAAATTAAGACAAAAACACCTTATTTTTTGACGGTGTGCCCTCGCAGCTGTGGCACACCGTCAAACTATTGAATAATAAGGTTTTCACCACCACTCATCAAGCGCTATGTGGATATTTCTCGCACTTGTCTCGGCCCTCTGCCTCGGATGCTACGATGTGTTTAAGAAACTTTCGGTGAAGGGCAACGATGTGGCTATGGTGCTGATGCTCAACACCGTGTTTCAGACCATGTTTATGTCGCCGGTGATCATCGGCGAAGTGGCTCAGGGGTCGTTCGGCCTCGGCGATACTGTGCACGGCCATCTGCTCATCCTCGTCAAGGCTGTGATAGTGCTCTCCTCGTGGCTCTTAGGCTATTTCGCCATCAAACATCTGCCGCTCACCATCCAGGGGCCCATCAACGCCAGTCGGCCGGTGATGGTGCTTGTGGGTGCGCTGCTCATCTTCGGCGAGCGTCTCAACCTGCTGCAATGGGTGGGCATCCTGCTCGGCTTCGCCTCGCTCTACTTCATAGCGCACATCGGCAGCCGCGAAGGGTTCTCGCTCAAGCACTCGCGCTGGCTCTGGATGGCCATCGGCGCCACGGTGCTGGGCGCCATCAGCGCGCTCTACGACAAATATCTGCTGCAATACTACCGCCCCACCGACGTGCAGGCGTGGTATTCGCTCTATCAGTGCATCATCATGACCGCCACGCTGCTCATCCTTCGCCGCTGCTCCCCGGCTATGCGGCGCGAGAGCGGAGGCTTCCGCTGGCGGTGGACCATCCCCTTCATCTCGGTGTTTCTCACCGTGGCCGACCTGGCCTATTTCTACTCGCTATCCATCGACGGCGCCATGATCTCGGTGATCTCGATGGTGAGGCGCGGCAGCGTGATAGTGCCCTTCATCTATGGCGTGCTTGTGCTGCATGAGAAGAATGTACGGGCCAAGGCCGTGGACCTCGGGGTGCTGTTTCTGTCGCTGATACTGCTGGTGATCGGCTCGCAACAGTGAAAGTAAGAACTTTGCTTTCAAGCACTTGCCGACTACGAGTTTTGCTTTCAGACATTCACCGGCCACACATACAAAAAACGGCGCTGCAGGCGGGGACGTTTTCTCCCGCGGCAGCGCCGTTTTTGATCATAAAACCTTAAAAAACTGTGTGTTGGAAACTCTGTATATCTAACGTTCTCTTTATGTTTCGTATATAATTAAACTGCTATTTCTCAGGTTATTTCCCGTAGCGGTTGGTGATCTCGCCGCCGGTGGAGGCCGAGGAGGATAGCTTCCTGACATTCAGCTCGATATCCGACCCTGTGAAGGCTTCGGCCCTCCCTTCGTCGGCAATCAGCCTGCCGCCGGCAAAATCGCCGCTTGTCGACGATTCCACTGCGATGTAGCGCGTGGATCCGTCTTCGATTTCTATGTCACCGGAGGTGGAGGTGGTGGCTTTCACTGTGTCGCACTGCAGTTTACCGGCCTCGATGTCGCCCGAGGTGGAGGCCGAGAGGCGGGCAGTGTCGGCCGTGAGCCCGCTGAGCGCGATGTCGCCCGAGGTCATGGCCTCGATTACAGCAGTGGCGCATCGCACCTCTCCGACCTTTATCTCGCCGGCGGTGGAGGCTATCAGCTGCAATTCGCCGTCGCTGACAAGGGGCGATTCGCATGTCACCGAGGCCGAGAGGCTCGCCTCGATGCCGCTCAGAGCAGGCGCCGTGACCGCAATTTTGGTCTTGGATGTGGAGAGATTGAGCTTCTCATACCAGCTCTCGTGCTCCGAATCCTCCGGATCGAGCCCTATCTCGAGGGTGCCGGTGGCGGCATCGACATGCACATCCATCCGCTGCAGAGTCTTCTCATCGGCCTCCACCATCACAGAGCACTGAGGGCCAACGGTATAGGTCACTTCGGCGGGCATCGCCACCGAAATGGCGCTGAAATCGGCTACCTCCATGGTGGTGGTATAGGTATTCTGATTGCGCGCCTCGAAGGAGCAACCCCTCAGCGCGAAGGTCAGCGCCACAAACACCACGACGCCGACAAGCACAGCCCATATGGCACCAAAAAGGTAAGTCTTTTTCATAACCATCCCATTTCTACGTAAAAAGCCACGCGCCGACGCCGACAGCACCGCTGCCTCGGGGAGCGCGAACATATATTTGACGCACCATGGTAGGGAAAAGTTGCAGGGGGAGGAAGTAAAAAAATTCGTCAGCCGGACTATAAGCCGGGTTATGTAGGCGCTCGGCCGGTGGCAAAGGATGCTCACCGGGCATCGGGCTGATGCTCGCGCCCGTCCGTCATTTATCTATGCCGTGCGTCGCCGCCACGGCTAAAGCAGTCTACCCCCCGGCAATGGACGAGCAGCCCTTAAATGCCGGTATACTTGACCTTGCAACCCATAAGACGTGCGGCGCTCCGCCTCACGACGGAGCCCGGTGGGCTCTTACCCCACCTTTTCACCCTTGCCCCGGGAGGTGGATAGCGCACAGTCCCCGCTGGGGGGCCATGCTCCCTCACCCTTGAGTGGGGCGGTTGTTTTCTGTCACGTTGTCTCTGCAGTCGCCCGCAGCTTCCCGTTAGGAAATATGGTGCTCTTTGTTGCCCGGACTTTCCTCACGCGCCTCCCTGAAGGGGACAGCGCCCGCGACGGACCGTCCGGCTGACGAATTATCTGCAAAGTTAGCACTTTTTTCCGACACCTCCTCTCCCAGATTCCCGAAATCTGCCCCCGAAAAAGACAACGTTTGGAAACCTACTCTCAACTGACGAGTGCAATATTAGTAATTTTCGGGGAAATATATCGGAAAAAGTGCTAACTTTGCATAGTTGACGTAAGAAAACGCTGACATACAAATCGGGAAGGATAGGAGACCATGGGACAAGGAAACAAAAACAGTTGGAAACGCTAAGATGCCGATGGCGGGAGAGAAACAGATAGGCAGTCAGAGCCTTCGCAAGCAGATTGCGGCGCTGCAGCAGCCGCGCCACCGGCGCGAGCAGGGGCTGTTTGTGCTCGAGGGCACGAGGTCGGTGCTCGACACTGCCGCGTGCTTCGACACGGTGTATGTCATTGCCACTCAGCGCTGGCTCGACGAGTATGGACACCGGCTGCCCAAGTCGCTGCCGACTCCAATGGTGGCGCGTCGCGAGGATATGGAGCGGATGTCGTCGATGTCCACTCCGCAGGGGGTGCTGGCTGTGTGCCGCATACCGCAGCACACTGAGGTGCCCCGACTGACGCCCGACATGCTGGTGCTGGCGCTCGACCGCGTGCAGGATCCGGGCAATTTGGGCACTATAATCCGTCTGGCCGACTGGTGGGGCATCGACACTATCCTGGCCTCGGCCGACACCGTCGATTGCTTCAATCCCAAGGTGATACAGTCGACCATGGGCGCCATAGCGCGGGTGCGTGTGGTGTATGTCGGCAGTCTGGCCGACACTCTGCGGCGACTCGGCTCGGAGGGGATGGATGTTTACGGCATGTTTTTAGGGGGCGAACCGCTCTACGAGGCGCCTCTGAGCCTCGGAGGGGTGATAGTGATGGGCAACGAGGGGAACGGCATCACCGACGAGGTGGCCGCGACCGTAACCCGGCGCCTCACCATCCCGCCCTACCCCGCCGGCGCCACAACGGTGGAGTCGCTCAATGTGGCTGTGGCCACGGCGGTCACCGTGGCCGAATTTCGCCGCCGGGCCTCCCTCGCGTAGCTGTAAAGGGCAGCAAATCAGAAATGTAACTTACCACCAACAGATATTTCTCAGAATTGGCTAAAGCGAAAGAAAAGACACGATGGTATTGCACCGAGTGCGGGGCCGACTCCCCCAAATGGGAGGGTCGCTGCCCGGCCTGCGGAGCATGGAACACGATGGTAGAGGAGCGTGTGCCCGCCACGAAGCGGAGCAGCGGCTCCTCAGGCCGCGGAGCGCAGCTCAGCGTGCCTCAGCGGGTGTCGGAGATACAAGCCAGCGCCGAAGAGCGCATCCACATGCCCTCGGAGGAGCTCAACCGCGTGCTCGGCGGCGGCCTCGTGGCCGGATCGGTGGTGCTCAGCGGCGAGCCGGGCATCGGCAAGAGCACACTGGTGCTACAGAACATCCTCTCTATCAAGAGCCGGCGCATACTCTATGTGTCGGGCGAGGAAAGCGCCACGCAGATCAAGATGCGCGCCGACCGCATCGGGCGCATGAGCGACAACTGCTATGTGGTCACCGAGACTTCGCTCGAAAATATCTTCCGGCATATCGACGACATAGAGCCGCAGCTGCTCATCGTCGACTCCATCCAGACCATCGCCACCGACACCATAGAGTCGTCGGCCGGCAGCGTGAGCCAGGTGCGCGAATGTGCCGCCCAGCTGCTGCGCTACGCCAAGGAAAATAATGTGCCGGTGCTGCTCATCGGCCACATCAACAAAGAGGGATCGCTCGCCGGGCCCAAGGTGCTGGAGCATATCGTCGACGCGGTGCTGCAGTTTGAGGGCGACAGGCAATATATGTACCGCATACTCCGCGCCATCAAAAACCGATTTGGCAACACCTCCGAGCTGGGCGTCTACGAGATGTGCCAGCGCGGACTGCGCGAGGTCACCAACCCCTCGGAGATGCTCCTCAGCCGCCAGAACGAGCAGGGACTCTCAGGGTGCGCCATCGGCGTGACCCTCGAGGGGATCCGCCCCTTCCTCATCGAGGCCCAGGCCCTGGTGAGCACCGCCGCCTACGGCACTCCGCAGCGCTCCGTCACCGGATTCGACTCCAAGCGCATGAACATGCTCCTTGCCGTGCTCGAGAAGCGAGTGGGATTCAAGCTGGCCCAGAAAGATGTGTTTCTCAATATCGCCGGAGGGCTCAAAGTGGCCGACCCGGCGCTCGACCTGGCCGTGATCGCCGCCATCCTGTCGTCGAACGTGGATATGACCATCCCCCGCCAGATATGCCTCAGCGGCGAGGTGGGGCTCAGCGGCGAGATCCGCCCCGTCACCCGCATGGAGCAGCGCGTGCGCGAAGCCGAGAAGCTCGGCATGGAGACCATCATCATCCCCAAAGGCTCGCTCAAGGGGGTAGACACCTCCAAGTTGGCCATCAAGGTGGTGGAAGTAAGCAAGGTAGAGGAGGCTTTCCGCCACCTCTTCGGATAGGATTTAAATATTTTTAACAATAATAGCGGTAACTTCCGCCCCTTCATAGCGTCAAATATAGGTGTTGCGCCCCCTTGCGGCGGACGCACGCGCCCCGACTAAAGACGGTCTGCCTAACCGACTAAAGACAGTCAGCTCAATCGACAATTATCACAAACAAACTACAATAGAAAAAACAGACATGAAAAAATTTTTCCGGAAAGCGATGCTGTTCGCGCTGGCTCTGACGGGATTCACCGCCATGGCTCAGATGGATCAGCCGCTGCCTGTGGATCAGGCAGTTCGCACAGGCAAGCTCCCCAACGGACTTACCTACTACATCCGTCACAACGAGATGCCCAAGGGACAGGCCGACTTCTACATCGCCCAGAAAGTCGGTTCGATTCTTGAGGAGGACAACCAGCGCGGTCTGGCCCACTTCCTCGAGCATATGTGCTTCAACGGCACCGAAAACTTCCCCGGCAACGACCTGGTGAAGTGGCTGGAGAGCGTGGGTGTGAAGTTCGGCCAAAACCTCAACGCCTACACCTCGATCGACGAGACCGTCTACAACATCAGCAATGTGCCCACCGCCCGTGAGGCCGTAGTAGACTCCTGCCTCATCATCCTCCACGACTGGGCCGACGGCCTGCTCCTCGACCCCAAGGAGATCGACAAGGAGCGCGGTGTGATCCACGAAGAGTGGCGCTCGCGCAACGTGGGTCAGCAGCGCATCCTCGAGAAGGTGCTCCCCACCATGTATCCCGACTCGAAGTACGGCTACCGTCTGCCTATCGGCACCATGGAGGTGGTAGACAACTTCCCCCCGCAGGCCCTGCGCGACTACTATGAGACATGGTATCGCCCCGACCAGCAGGGTATCATCGTGGTAGGCGACATCAATGTCGACTCTATCGAGCAGAAGATCAAGGATATCTTCTCGCCCATCAAGATGCCCGAGAACGCCAAAACCCGCGAATATGAGGAGGTGCCCGACACCGAAGGCACCATCTACGCCATCGGTGCCGATCCCGAGCAGCAGTACCCCATGTTCAGCATCTACTTCAAAAACGAGACCATGCCCCGCGAAGCCCGCAACAGCATGATCTATCTCGTCAGCGACTATGTCACCGACATGATAGCCTCTATGCTCAACGCCCGCTACACCGAGATGCAGTCGAACCCCGACGCCCCCTTCGCAGCTGCCTTCGCCGGATATGAGAACTATCTCGTAGCCAGCACCGAGGATGCACTCTCCATCGGCGGCGTGGCCAAGGGCGACGACATCATGCCCGCCTTCAAGAGCATCTACCGCGAACTGCTCCGCGCCGTACGCGGCGGATTCACCTTCTCGGAGTACGACCGCGCACGCAGCGAGTATCTCTCGCGCCTCGAGAAAGCCTACAACAACCGCAACCATACCGAAAACGACACCTACTCGCATGAGATCGTGCGCCACTTCATCGACAATGTGCCCATGCCCGGCATCGAGACAGAGTATCAGATGATGAGCGGCATCGCCAACCAGATCCCCGTGGATGCCATCAATCAGAGCCTGCAGCAGCTCGTCACCGACGACAACCGCGTGGTGCTCATGATGCTTCCCGAGAAGGAAGGCGTAGTGATCCCCACCGAGGAGCAGCTTGCCGCCGCCATGGGCGAGGTTAACGCCGAAAACATCGAGCCATTTGTCGACGAGGTTAAGGCCGAGCCGCTCATCCCGCAGCTCCCCGCTCCCGGCAAGATCGTGAAAGAGGAGCCCGTTGAGGCCTGGGGCGCTACCCGTCTGGTGCTCAGCAACGGCGTCAACGTCATCGTCAAGACCACCGACTTCAAGGGCGACGAGATCCTCTTCGACGCTCAGGCCCTCGGCGGCACATCGGTATTCCCTGACAGCTACGCCAACACACTCATCGCCTATCCTGTGCTCTCCGAGCAGAGCGGCCTCGGCGACTACACCTACAAGGATATGCAGAAGTATCTCCAGGGCAAGCAGGTGAGCGTATCGAGCGAGTTCGACAACTATGTGCGCGACATCGCCGGAAGCACCACTCCCAAGGACCTCAAGACAGCTATGGAGATGATCTATATGACCTTCACCGGCTTCAACATCACCCCCGAAGAGTTCCTCGCATCGCAGAAGCAGTATGAGGGAATCCTGAAAAATCAGGAGACCAATCCCCAGTACATCTTCCAGCGCGACCTCCAGAAGACCCTCTACTCCAATCCCCGCGCTCAGGCCCTCTCATGCGAGGCTATCGAAGGTGCAACCCTCGAGCAGACCCTCGACATCGCACACAAGATGACCGCCAACGCCGCCGACTACACCTTCTTCTTCATCGGCAACATCGACATGGACACCTTCCGTCCGCTCGTTGAGCAGTACATCGCCACTCTCCCCGCCGACGCCAAGACAGCCACCAAGGCTCCGCAGTTTGTAGAGTCGCTCAACATCAAGCCCGGCGACAAGGAGACAGTCTACACCACCTCTATGGAGCAGCCCCAGACCTATGTGGCAATCCTCGAATACGGCAACCTACCCTACACCGCCAAGAGCCGCGCCACCGCTATGGTAGCAGGTCAGATCCTCTCGAGCCGTCTGCTCGACAAGGTGCGCGAGGAGATGGGCGCCGTCTATTCCATCTGGGCCAGCGGCAACATGCAGCGCGTAGCCGGCAAGGAGAACACCGTGATGCAGAGCGTCTTCCCCATGAAGCCCGAGATGCGTCAGCAGGTGCTCGACTACATCGCACAGGAGTTCAAGGCCATGGAAAGCAACGTCACCCCCGAGGAGCTTTCTAAAGTGGTAGAATTCGCAGTGAAGAATGTCGCCGAACAGCAGCGCCAGAACGAAGCCTGGCTCAACGCCATGGCCGGCGAGGCCCTCAACGGCGTGGACACCTTCCACGGCGCCGAGGAGATGTACAAAGCCATGACTGTGGAGGACATCCAGAACTTTATGAAGCAGCTCAACGCCGACGGCACCTACCGCGTAGTGCTCCTCGAGCCTACCGCCGCCCCCGCTGAAGCTCCCGCCAAATAATCCCCTGAAATCCACGATACCGCTGCGGCAGCGGTATCATCAATAACCCACCTAAGGCGGTGTGTCAAAACCCTGCGTTTTGACACACCGCCTTTTTTCGCCCATCACTTAATCGCAGTATTTTGTATTATTGCTGTTTACGGTGCAAAATTCGCCAACTATTATTTCATGGGTTTATCAGTTTTGTTTAGCTTTTGTGAAACTTACTGATGTCATTATATACAGAAATCCTCACGACCAATTTTAATCAAATGGATGGTGAGGATAGTAACAGAAGGGATATATACGTTAATAGACTGTGTTCTGGGGGTCGAAGTTTGTCCAGCCTTGAAGCCAGTTGTCGGATGTATCCTTGAAAGCGCCTATGTATCCGCCTTTACCGTCCGAGAGCATCGTGGAAGGACAATAATTCTGGCCAAGACCTGCGGGATCGGTGAGGTTGAGAGCGACCTCGGTCATGACCTTGTCGTTAGGATTCGACAGGAAGAAGGTGTGGGAGAATGATTCTCGGCCTTTGTCCTCAGTACCGGCCGCAAGGTCTATGAAATAATCCTCATATACTTTGTTTTTGTCGGAGCCGATTATATCCATACCTGCAAATATAATATTGTCGAGTTTGAAGTCTCCTGCCTTGGCATATTTCACGGTATTGCCTTTCTCCCCATCGACAATCAGACCAATGGGATAACCTACGGCAAGAGTATTGGCTACATTGAGTTTGCTGCCACGGCGTATCTGCATGGCCGACTGGAATTTGCCGAGTTTCGAGCCATTGTCGGGGAACATGTTGCCGGCCGTGATATAATCAGAACTGTTGCGGAAGTCTCCGTTCTTGGCGGTTTTAGGACCGATGAATGTGACATGGCTGAAATGAGCTGACGTGAACGGGGCTGTCTCGGCACCGCTGGCGTTGTTGTCGCTCTCGAAACCGTTGCTCTGCGATGTATCGGCGATTCGAGGATCACGAACCGACAGACAGTATTCAACATTGCCGGAGAATCCGTTGTCGGTGTCAAACTCATCGTCCCAGCTTTTGTAAGCCACGAGGTATTTACAGTTTACAGAACCACCGAACCATTCGTATGAATCATCGTTTGAGTATGATACCTGAATGTGGTCCACGGTCGTGCCGCTGCCAACCGAACCGAAAGTCAGGCCATTGATTTCCTTGTCGGTGTCGAAGGGATAACCGGCGAACTCTATACGTACATAGCGGTAGATGCCGGAGTTGTCGCTGTCGTTGTCACCTCCGTGGATTGTGGTCGGGCCACCCTCGATCTGCATTGTCTGCTGGTTGTTTCGGGCTTTTCCGCAGATGATGAGTCCGCCCCAGTCGCCGGGACGCCGCTGCCCGGGAGCCTGTGCCGAGGTCATTACCACCGGCGCGTCCTTCGTGCCGTTCATCTCGACATATCCTCCCGGTTCCACGATGAGCGAGGCCATAGTCTGCTTGTCGCCCTTGATGACGGTTCCGGCCGGTATGCGGAGTTTCGCTCCGGCATCCACATAGACCCATCCCTTGAGCAGATAGACACCCTTCTCAAGAGTCACGTCGCCGGTAAAGTGGAAGTTCTGGGTACCATTGCCGAGTTCCTTGCCCTCGTTGAAGAGTATGCCCTTGCTGTAGGCCACATTCCCTTTGTAGGTCACTTCCGGGTCTGTGAACTTGGGCGAATCGGGTTCGTCGTTCGATGAGCAGGATGCCATTGCAAGTCCGGCTCCCACGGCAAGCGCCGCCATGAGCAGTCTGCCTGTGTTGATGATGTTGATGTTCATACTTTTTCTCATTTTTTTGATTAGAAATTGTACTTTTTTTGATTAGAAATTATATCCGATTGTTATGTTGAAATTGCGTCCCGGTTTGTAGCTCCGGGTTGTTTCTTCAATTGTTTTACCTTTCCCTTCGTTTGTCACTTCCTCAATTTGTTTGAAAAGGTATCTTTGAGCGAGGATATCGCGTGCCGAAAGTTTTAGGCTCCATCTGCCGAACTTCTTCGACACCGATATATCAAGGCTATGGCGCGGCATCTCGTAGGAATTGGGGATGTTGCGTGCAGTGCCGTCGGATGCGGTACCGTAACGGTTGCCCACACCGGTGATGCGTTTCCCGATGATATTGTAGAGTAATGCGGCGTTCCAGCCGTATTCATCGTTATTATAGAACAGTCCTGCGTTCACTAAGTAGGGGGACTGTCCCTGCATCGGGCGGTCGATGTTGTTTGTGCCTTTGTCGAATGTAACCTGGCTTTTGATCAGTGCTCCGTTGAGCGACAGCGAAAAGTCTCTGAGTCCGATGAAATCCAGGTTCTTGCGTATGTCGAGCTCCACACCGTAGCTGTTGGCTCCATTGGCGTTGATGAAAGAATATATGAGGTCGGTGCCACCGGCCACGGTATATGTCCACTCAATCGGATGGGCGAAATGCTTGTAGAAAAGCGCTACCGAGATCTGTTCCCCCCTGGAGGGATACCATTCCCAGCGGAGATCCACATTGTCGATTGTAGCCGCCTTCAGGTCAGAGTTACCCATCACGCTGCTGCCGAGGTCGAAGTCATAATATACCGATGAGGAAAGCTCGCGGAACTCGGGACGGTTGGTAGAGCGCCCGTAGGCGGCGCGGAGCTGGTGGCTGTCGGTTATATGGTATGTAACATTTACCGACGGGAACAGCCCCGGATAGTCATAATCGGTCTTATGGAGGCTCTCCTCATACTGGCGGGTGTTCATCTCGAGGGTCTGGCGGCTGTATTCATACCTCACACCGGCATGAATGTCGAATTTTCTCAAGGGAATGTCCGCTGAAAGATAGACCGCTCCGAGTATCTGATGCGCATTGTAGTTGTTGAGCCAGTTTACCTCCTCGTAAAGATAGAGTTTGTCATGCCCGTAATTTGAATCCGTCAAAAGGTCGCCCTGCACATCGGGATTGAACATGAATCCGTCTGGGAGGGTGTTGTCAGGCTGCCAGCCGTACTGGAACTGACGGGTGCGGTAGGCGCGGGTACGGTATTCTCCGTATATGCCGGTTTTAAGTATGGGTTTGATGACCGAGAAATCAAACTCATGCCGGTAATTTCCCGACAGTGACCCCGTGTGTTCGTTAAGCTTTGTAAATTCCCGGCCGATACGGTATATGCCCATAGTCTGCTCCGTGCGGTCGGTGCGCTCTATCAGTCTCCGGTCTGGCAGATTGCGTTGTGCAAAGGCATATCCGACGCTCCAGTCCACGCGGTCGGCATCGAATGTATGGCTGCCGGTGAACTGAGTGTTGAAAGTGGGGCGCGACGAGTGATAATATTCCATGTCGTTGATATTGTCGGCCTGCGCATTGAAACCGATGCGGTCGGAATACCTGTTCTTGATGATTTGATTGAAGATGTTTTTCCACTCAAACAGATGGATGCCTCCAGAAGGACGGAAAGACAGGTTCAGCATCGCCCCGTAGCGTATCTCCCGGGTATATTGGTTGTCGGAAGCCTTTCGCAGCGGTACGCTCTTGTCGTTGGATACATCGTACGGACCATAGAGCGAATTCTCCATATTCAGCAATGTCCGGTAGCTGTTCGAGAAATTCAGTGCCGCCACAAGCCACATCTGCCCGTCACCTATGAGCCAGGACTGATTGTATCCGGCACTTGCCTTAAGGTCGGCAACGGGATGTATGGTCTTAACCCACCAGTTGTTGTCCAGAGCACTTGCCAACGGATCGATTCTTCCTTCAAATCCGGGATAACTCACTAACGGCGCGTCAAGTCCGCCGGCAGGGAAGGCAAACCTGCCTCCGGCCTTTACAAACTCACGGAAATGTGTCCTGTCGTTTATGCCTGCGCCGACAGAGATGTCGAAGCCGGTTTTCAACGGTTGCCTTTTGGTATTGACCATCACGAAACCGCCGGTGAAGTCGGCGGGATATTCCGGAGCGGGGCTTTTGACAATCACCATATTGTCGATCTGGCTGCTCGGGATGATGTCGAATGAGAAAGCGCGGGAGTCTGCCTCGGAACTCGGCACCGCGCTACCGTTGAGCCATACATTGTTGTATCGCTGCGACAAGCCTCTGACCATAACAAACTTATCTTCAATAATCGAAATGCCCGGCACTCTTCTTATAACTTCCGAAGCATCTTTGTCCTGCGTCTTGGCGATTTGTTGCGACGAAACACCTGTCTGCACTACATTGCTTTTCTTTTCCTCCTCTATCATGGCAGCCTCGGTATCCCTTCGTGCGACAGCCACTACTGTCACTTCGGACAATGAAGTGACATCCGGCATCATAGGAATGTCAAGTATCAGCTCTTCCATTCCTAAAGGTACCTGATGCGAGATTACCGTATCACGGTATCCTATATACTTTATTGCAAAATCATATTTCCCTGCGGTGAGCTGCAATGTATAATGACCGTCTATATCTGTCGATGCCCCCTGCGTATGGTTACCCGCTATGACCGTCGCGCCAATAAGCGGTTCATTTGTAGCCGAATCATAGACTCTTCCTTTGACTATGCCGGCATCCATATTGACCGTGGAAACGAGCATTGACAAAGTCATTACGCATACATGTAATTTTTTACAATTCATATTCTCGCTGTCATTTTTTCTGCCGCAAAATTATGGACATAATGTTTCATGGTTTTATCAGTTTTGTTTAGATTTTATGAAATAAATTGTATCATTAAACTTTTATTAAACTTTTGAGCATTAGGACAGCATTTGACCTATTATTAGTAATTTTGCGGCATGGAAGAAAAAAAGAAAATACTTGTGGTGGATGATGAGGAGGCTCTGTGTGACGGCCTCGGATTCAATCTTGAAGCGGAAGGCTATCAGGTTGACATGGCGTATAGCGCGGAGGAGGCTCTTGCCCTCAACCTTGCCGCCTATGACCTGATACTCCTTGATATTATGATGGGGGAAATATCCGGGACTCAACTGGCACGCATAATGAAGTCGAATCCGGCAACTGCCTCCGTTCCCATCATATTCTGCACGGCCAAAGACACGGAGGAGGATATGATTGCCGGTCTCGACCTCGGAGCAGACGACTACATAATGAAGCCTTATTCTCTTAATGCCGTACTCGCTCGTGTTCGTACTGTGCTTCGCCGGACTGGGGCTTCTGTCGCACCCGCCAAAACGGATTCAGATCTTGTTTCATACAAAGGATTGGTACTGTCTGCCAAAAACAGGACTTGCACGGTTGACGGAACAGAGGTGAAAATGCCCAAAAAAGAGTTTGAGATACTGCTTAAACTCATTTCCAACCGTGGACAGATTTTCACCCGTGCGGACCTGCTGAACGAGATATGGCCCGACGAGGTTGTGGTGCTTGACAGGGTTGTTGACGTGAACATAACCCGCATCCGTCAGAAGATAGGAATCTACGGCAAGAATATAGTAACCCGATCAGGATACGGTTATGGGTTCATTGAATAAACTTTCTTATCCGCAGCGTCTGTTCGTTTGGCTTCTCGGATATTCCCTGCTGATGGTCGGGTGCTTTGTAATTTTTCAATATCATAGGGAAAAGGAATTCAAGGCGGAGGAGATTGACAAGCAGCTCCAGCTCATCAACACATATATTCTTACAGAACTGAGCGAAGGGCATGATGTCCAGGATATAAAACTTGACGAGTTCAAACCGTTCAACGATATTCGTATAAGCGTAATTTCCGACAAGGGACATATAATATACGACAATACTCTTGACTCGTTGCCGAAAACAAATCATCTTGACCGTCAGGAAATCCGGGATGCAATGCTGAATGGCTCCGGCTATGCTGTAAGACGGCACAGCGAGAGTACAGGCAACTATTATTTTTACTCGGCGAGAAAGAGCAATGACGGCAATATTGTCCGTACCGCAGTGCCGTATTCCATATCGTTCAGCGGACTATTGCAAGCAGATTACGGTTTTTTATGGATTATGGGGATTATTACATTGATTATGTGCATCCTGGGCTATTTCGCAACCCGGAGGGTAGGTCTCCACATAATCAGGCTTAACAAATTTGCCGAGAACGTGGAAAACGGGGCACAGATTTCCGATACAGAACCGTTTCCCCACGATGAGCTTGGCGAGATTTCAAACCACATAGTCCGTCTATATGCCCGTCTGCAACAGGCGGTGGCAGACAGGGACAGCGAGCATCGTGCCGCTCTTCATGAGCAGCTTGAAAAGGAACGCATCAAAAAGCAACTCACGAACAATATAAATCACGAACTGAAAACTCCCGTAGCGTCAATCAGGGTCAGCGTGGAAACGATGCTGGCACACAGGAATATGAGCGATGAAAAGCAAACGTTGTTCCTGCAACGCTGCCTTACGAACACGGAAAGGCTACAGCGGCTTCTGACCGATGTGTCACTCCTTACGCGCATGGATGACGGAAGCACCTCCATCATAAAGGAACAGGTCAATCTCACTGATATAATAAATGACGTGGTTGAGGACCGACAGATACTTGCCGCCACAAAAGGGATAACAATCGAGAATTTTGTTTCCCGCGACATCGTTATGGCCGGAAATTCGCCGTTGCTTGAAGCGGTGTTCAACAACCTTATCGACAACGCCATTGTTTATAGTGGAGGAACAAGGATAAAAATAGGATTAACCGGTTTGGATAGCGACAAGGTGACGTTAACCTTGTCAGACAACGGTTGCGGTGTACCATCCGAACACCTTCCAAGGCTGTTTGAAAGGTTTTATCGCATCGACAAGGGTCGGTCGCGTGCGGCGGGAGGAACAGGACTCGGCCTTTCAATAGTGAAAAACGCCGTGATTATGCATGGTGGCGAGATTATCGCCGAAAATAAATGCTCTGGAGGATTATTATTCAAAATAACATTTTCAAGGAACTCAAAATGAAGACAAAACTGAAAATTGCGCTTGTCGCTCACGACCAACGCAAAGCCGATATGGTAGATTGGGTAAAATTCAACGCCCAATATCTTTCCCAACATGAGCTGGTATGTACCGGCACGACCGGAGGGCTTATAAAGAATGCTTTCTCAGAAGCAGGAATAGATGCCCAAGTCGAATGTATGAACTCGGGTCCGATGGGCGGTGATGCCGAAATAGCCGCAATGGTGGTAAGAAACGAGATTGACCTCGCTGTTTTCCTGATAGACGACCTTAATGCGCAGCCCCACGAGGCGGACATTCAGATGCTTTTGCGTCAATGTCGTCTCCACAACGTGCCGATTGCCTGCAACCGTATAAGTGCCGACCTGATGATTTCAAGCCGCCTGTGGGATGACCCCACATATAAACCCATCGAACAGAGCTATATACGGTTTGACCGCAATTAAACTCTCTGACTGTTCGGTAGTTTTAATAAATGGTTAAGGATTTTGAAATATTCATGAAATGTTTTCTTAGTTACTTTGCAGCAGAATAAGTAATTAAGACAACAATGGAAATACTGTTTCTTTGCGTAGTAATTTTTCTGTTTCTGCTGGCTGTGTTTGACCTGTCAGTAGGTGTGAGTAACGATGCTGTCAACTTCCTGAATTCGGCAATCGGGTCTAAGGCGGCATCATTCAAAAGAGTCCTGATTGTCGCTTCCATCGGTGTTTTTATCGGTGCGGCGATGAGCAACGGTATGATGGAGATTGCCCGGCACGGAATTTTCCGTCCCGAGCATTTTTCATTTTATGACCTTATCTGCATTTTCATGGCGGTAATGGTCACAGACATCATCCTTCTCGACATCTTCAACTCGCTGGGTATGCCGACATCGACAACCGTGTCAATGGTTTTCGAGCTTTTGGGTGCTACATTCGTTGTAGCTCTTATCAAAATGGCGGGAGGCATCGGTCTCGGTTTTGATGACTTGCTTAACACAGAGAAAGCCTTGTCGGTTATTCTCGGAATATTCCTGTCTGTTGCGATAGCCTTTTTCTTCGGTACGGTGGTGCAGTTCATATCCCGCATGGTGTTCTCGTTCAATTACCGGAGCAATCTGAAATGGAAGATAGGGATATTCGGCGGTATCTGCGCCACTGCGATTGTTTACTTCCTCCTGATTAAAGGGGCAAAGGATCTTTCTTTTATGACCCCTGAACTGAAAGCGTGGATAAAAAACAATACAGCGTTAATTATACTGTCCTGTTTCGCAGTTTTTACATTGCTGATGCAACTGCTCCATATCTGCAAGGTCAATGTGCTGAAAGTGATTGTGCTGATGGGTACATTCTCGCTTGCCGTGGCATTTGCCGGAAATGACCTTGTGAACTTCATAGGTGTTCCCTTGAGCGGTCTGGCTTCATATCAAGATTTTATAGCCAACGGCGGCGGAGATTCCAAAGGCTTCCTTATGGATTCGCTCAACGGCCCGGCAAACACCCCGATATATTTCCTAATCGGTGCCGGTGTCATAATGGTGGTGTCACTTGCAACGTCAAAAAAAGCCCGGAATGTGACCAAGACTGAAATCGGACTCGGAAGCCAGCAGGGTGGCGATGAGATGTTCGGTTCATCCCGCATCGCCAGAAGATTGGTTAGATGGACTTTATCATTTCTATCTTGGGTGCGCCGTGTGACACCGATAAAAGTACGCCGTTGGTTCAACCGCCGTTTTAATGTGGATGAGACCATTATGGATCAAGGGGCGGCTTTCGACCTCATACGCGGCTCTGTAAATCTGGTACTTGCCGGCGCGCTTATTGCCCTCGGTACTTCACTAAAACTGCCCCTGTCAACCACTTTCGTCACATTCATGGTCGCTATGGGTACTTCTCTCGCTGACAGAGCATGGGGTCGTGAGAGTGCAGTGTTCCGAATTACAGGCGTGATTTCCGTAATCGGTGGCTGGTTCCTTACTGCGGGAGCGGCGTTTATCGGTGCGGGAATGATTGTCGCTGCTATGCACTATGGCGGACAATGGGTTATGCTTCTGTTGGCGGCTCTGACGATATTCATAATTATCAACAGCAATCGGAGATTTAGAAAGAAGACTGAGGAAGACAATGGCGATGCACTGTTCCAGACCATAATATCCACTCAGGATAAAACGCAGACATGGCCGTTGCTTATGATGTATATCACGGAACAACAGGAGAAATTCATGACCTATGCCGAGGAAAAATACCGGGATATAACATCAGCTTTCATAACTGAAAGTTCCGGGGTGCTGAGCAAAACAGAGTCAAGCCTTGCACGTCAGAAAACGATACTTAAAAATGCTCGCCGCAAAGAGACTCTGTGCTTCCGTCACCTGACCCGAGAGATGTCGATAGAAAAAAGCACATGGTTCTATCTCAGTAATAACTGCTGCATGGGTATACTATATAACCTGCGACGCATCAACGAAGTGTGCAAGGAACACATCGACAATAACTTCCTCCCGTTGCCGCCCCGATATACCACTGAATACGAGTTGATAAGAACTCAAATCAGCATCCTGTTCAATGACACCCTTGAATTGATGAAAAGCGGGGACACTGATACAATAAGCACCCTTCGCCGACACTGTGACGAGATAAAGGATACTGTTTCCGACACATATCACCGAGTGCATGACCAGCTCCGCGACGGAGACACATCGGCAATGGCGGTTCTGTACGTCTATGTAAATATGCTTCAGGAGACACAAGAAATGGTGTCGTCAATCCGTAAATACCTTCGTGCGTTTGCTAAACTGCGCGACTCGGAGTTCCGTACCCGCCCGGCAAAAATCGTGATGCCGACAGTATAAAGTCTAAGGTAAGAAAGATTGTCCCTAAGGTTGAAATGGAAGATTTATTCTTCCATCTTTTTTGTATTGCAATCGTCTGAGCGATTTAATATTTATCTAATATTTCCGATATAAACGTGAAATAAAAATGAGGTTACTTTGCAACAAAGAAAACTTATAAATCATGTGCATAACAGTTATCTCCATCATATCTCTGGCAGGAGTCATTGTCATGTTGCAAAGACATATCAGCAGACGAAAAATCAAGGAAAGATTTTGTCTTGTCTCTTCTGGTCGGCCTGTTGGAAAGTCGTGTTTGATTATGACGATGCAGTCATGTGGCCCGATTATCGACAAAGCATTGGAATGTCTTTCAAGCAATGACAATATTGAGGTTTGTAAGAACCATCGAACAGGATCTCAGACCATTGATATAATCAGCGATAAAGTCCGGGATTGTTCGGCAGACACAGAAGGAAAGATCGGTAAGACCTCACTATATTGCGAATATATGCTTGAGGCCACTGACAAGATAGCCGAAACGACACGGCATCTTGTCACTTCCCCCGACAGTTATATCCCGATTTCATACAAATGCGAGATTGAGACAATCCGTGGAGGAATTGTCAGGCTATCTCGATTGGCTGACGGCATCCTCGGTGTTGATGACGATATAATAAAGATTGCCGGAGACACAGGTCTGGAGAAGGATTTTATAGAACACAGCATAGCCGTACATTCCAAAGGGATGACCCATGAAGACTTTGATGAAGGAGCTCCCGCTTATTCTTATCTTATGCTCCTGTATTATCTTCATTCTTTCGTCAGCTCCTTTTCTCAGGCATTAAGAAACATAGAAACTAACAATAAACAACTTACCGCATGAGACAGATTATAATTATTACGGTATTGTCAGTATTGGCATTGTCTGCCGTTGCTCAGGATAAAAATCCATTCATACCTGAGATACACGGAACAATCCGTGCAAAATATGAATATGAACCTCAGATAGACAAGGGACGCTTCGAGATACGCAATGCACGGCTGAGCGTGGAAGGCAAGGTGATTCCCATTGTGAGATACAAGGCAGAGATAGACCTTTCTGACGAGGGAACAATAAAGATGCTCGACGCATACGTGCGACTGCAACCAAAGGATGCGTTAAAATTCACCTTCGGTCAGATGAGAGTGCCGTTTACAATTGACGCCCATCGTTCACCACATCTACAATATTTCGCCAACCGATCCTTCATAGCAAAGCAGGTCGGCAATGTGCGCGATGTCGGAGCATCAGCGTCATGGACGTTCAATGACCGTATGCCCATTACTCTTGAAGGGGGTATATTCAACGGCTCGGGACTTACAAATCAAAAAAATTTCTGGACCGACAACTATAATTTCTCGTTCAAGGCGAATACTATGATTGCCCGGCAATTCAATATAACACTCAGTTGCCAAAAGGCAAATGCCGGGGATGTGAACGTGATGATGTACGATGCAGGAGCCTATTGGCAAAATCAGAAATGGCACATTGAGGCTGAGTACCTCCGCAAGCATTATGCCCACGGCTCTTTCGCTCCTGTAAATGCTGTTGACGCATTTGCCGCATATCGACTTCCGTTGAAAAAGGGGCTGACGTCCATATCATTCCTCGGTAGATATGACTATATGTCAGACCATAGCAAAGGTACGAAAGATGAATCCGGCAATCTAAAAATAGATGATCCTGAAAGACACAGACTGACCGGTGGTGTTACATTCAGCATGGGAAAGAAATCATTGCAGGCGGATATTCGCCTCAACTATGAGCAATATTTTTACAACGAAGGTGTAACTCCGGCAATTTCAGAACAAAATAAGATAGTCTTGGAATTTGTAGCCCATTTTTGACAATAAAGTGCAAAAAACAAAACCGACAGCATTGAATCCAATTCAGTAGCTGTCGGCTTTGCCATCTATCGTAATCCAGTGAAAGTACGCCGTGAGGCATACATATAAATAGTCAGCCCTTAAAAAGAAGCATTGGGCAGACTTCCTGATTGACGACTGTTCCAGGGCTTTGTGCCCTTGCGCTCGCAAAAGCCAACGACTGGCGATATTTTGCATAAGACATCGCGTGGAGGGCTGTTATTGCCTCCGACAATAGTCGGAACGTTGTAAAAATGGTCACAAAAAGAGCCCTCATGGCTCTTCTGAAGTTGAATGCGGCGGCGGCAAGCATGACGTTTATGGAGTCTCCGAAGAGACCCTTGTAGAAGTTGCGTCCCAGACGGTTGTCTGATTTGAGATGCCCGATTACAGGTTCTATTCCGGCACGTTTACAGAAACGTCGATGTTTCTTGCGCTTCTGATATGGACTGTCTGTGGCCTTGGGCGTGCCGGGAATCTCTATCATGGTGCGCCCTGATTGCTTCTTTCCTCGATAGCCGCGGTCTCCGGCCAGAATTTTTATGGGATGCGGATATAGCCGGCCGACCTGCTCCAGAGCCGGATCTATGGTGTGTCCGTCATATTCGTTGCGGAAAGATTTCGCGCCGATGATAAGACCGCTCCATGTCCGTATGATCGACACTTTGTTGCCGAACTCATATTTGACCCGGTCTTTCCCTTTGGCTATGCAGACTACATCAGGCTCATGAAGCGAATAAATCTTGTGGCCGTCCAGTTTTTCGCCATTGATGAACATCAGTGATATCTTCAACCTTTCCCGCCATGGGCTGTCGGCATCAAGCAGGCGGTCAAGCTCGCGGCACAGCCGTCCGGCGATGGTTCGCAGCCTGCGGTCTGCCCGTGCCACGGCTTTTTTACTCTTTGCCCTGCCGCGGAACCGCATGACCCGCTTGAGTTCCTTCATCTCCTTGCGGTAGGTCTGACGCAAAACCAGCCCCTCGGCCCGAGACACTTTCTGACACCAGTCCACAATCTTCACGAGCAGCTTGGCGTCGGTGGGAAAGGTGATGTTCTTCTCCTGCACCGTGGAGTCGATAAAAGCGGTCGTCTCCTGCTGTGGCCGTCGGCCTCGGCCTCTGTGGTGATTCTCGTCCTCGTCATTGACCCTTATGCTTTCCGTGAGGATCAGCTCGATGCCTTCCTCGCCGACGCGGTGGCGAAAATGTACAAGTTCACTTGCCTCGCATGGGGGCTGTGCCGAAAACTGCGTCATTCCGCAGAAGTACTGATAATACGCATTCTCACGCCATTGCTCCACTATGCTCTCGTCAGACAGATTCCTGACATGCTTCAATATGAGCAACCCCACCATCACAGCCTCATCTCTATTTTCGCTATTTCTGCATGATTTTCGGGCGCTGATCCTCGATTTTAGGGCGCTAAACTCAGTTTTTTGTAAAAATCGCGGTTATAATCGCAAAAATTTGTACCTTAGCAGTCACTTAATCGCAGTTTTTTGTATGGCAGTGACTATCGACACCCGTAAAGAGATCATTTTCGGCTCCTCAGACCCTAATATTTCCCGAATCATCAATAAAAAGGCTGACGAGGGAGAGCTTCGCAAGGTGGCGCCGCGCATTTATACCACCAATCTCGTTGACAGTTTGGAAAATATAGTGCGCCGCAACCTTATTGACATCCTTGTTTACCGCTATCCCGATGCTCTGATCAGCCATCGCAGCGCCAAAGAGATGCGCCCCACGGCCACAGGCGATTTTTTCCTCACCAACTCCACCACAAGGCGTGTGACAGACCTGCCGGGCATCATCCTCAATTTTGTCAAAGGTCCGAAGGCCACGAAGCATGATATTCCCTTTATGGGGATGCACATCTCAGGCGAACATCGGTATATGCTCGAAAATATGCAGTTATCGCGCAAATCGGGCGACGAATCGCGCGTGCTACCGCCGAATGTCATCGAAAATAAGCTTGAACAGATTCTCCTCACCGGCGGCGAGGACCGCCTTAACGAGTATCGCGACGAGCTCAGGGCCGTAGCCGACGAACTGGGGATGCACCAGGAATTCGCCAAAATCAACAACATCATTTCAGCACTGCTCTCCACCCACGATGCAAAAGTGCTGACCACCGATTCGGCAAAAGCCATTGCAGCCGGCAATCCGTTCGATGCCACAAGAGTAGAACTCTTTGAAGTGCTTTTTGAGGCAATTAAAGACCGCTATTTCATAATCCGCAACAACCGCAACACCGACGAGGAGTCGTTTCGTCTCTTCTCGTTCTTCGAGAGCTATTTTTCCAACTATATCGAGGGGACGGAGTTTGAAATCGACGAAGCAAAGGCCATAGTCGACTCAGGCATCCCCATGCCTCGGCGCGATGAGGACTCACACGACATCCTCGGCACCTTCAAGGTGCTCTCCAACCGTATGGAGATGATGAAGACACCCACCTCGCCCAAAGAATTGTTCGCCATCCTGAGTCACCGGCACAGCATACTGCTTGAAGGGCGTCCGCAGATGAATCCCGGCATTTTCAAGGCGAAAAACAACCGCGCGGGGATGAGCGAGTTTGTAGACCATCAGCTTGTCAAGGGCACACTGTCGCAGGGATTCAAATATTACGCCGCGCTGACCGACCCGTTTGCACGTGCTATTTTCATGATGTTCATGATCAGCGAGGTGCACCCGTTCAACGACGGTAACGGTCGTATAGCCCGCGTGATGATGAACGCCGAGTTTGTCCGCGCCGACCAAGCGCGCATCATTGTGCCGACCGTCTTCCGCGAAGACTATATCCTCGCACTGCGCAAGCTTACACGCCACCGCGACCCGATGGCTTACATCAACGTGATGACCAAACTGCATCAGTTCAGCGACAACCTCTATGGCACCGATTTTACCGAACTGAAAAACTACCTCGCCGCCTGCAACGCATACGAGGAGCCCTCGCAGGCAAAACTGCAGATTATCAGTCGGTCGGTCAAGTGATTAGCGGGAGAGGATGAAGGGGCAGGGGGAGGAGAGGGCCACGGGGGAGGCGGCCCGGAGGGTGTGGAGGGCGGCGACGGCGCTGTCGAGCGAATTGTAGGTGGCGGCGCCCACATAGTAGCGCTTGTCGCGGGGATCCTGGAAAAGCAGAGGAGCGGGCCAGCTGCCGGAATCTTTGAGGCGCGACATCACCGAGCGCGAGTTGAAAAGCTGCTTGAAGGTGGCGACTACCACCGTATATTGCTGAGGCTTAGCGCCCTCTACATGACGCACGTACATGCCGCGCAGAGGGATGCTGTCGCCGCGGTAGACGGTCTTGGGGATCGCCTCCTCGCGTTTCATGCCGGTGATCTCCTCCTCGGTGAGGGCGGCATCGCGCTTATCCTTAGCTATCTGATAGGCATGGGCATAGTTGGCCTCGGTGGTTTTGCACCCGGTGAAAGCCACGCTCCCTATCAGGGCGGCAATCACGGGAATAAGTATCTTTTTCATACGAATTTGGTGTTTACAACAGAGAAACAATCGGGGAGGGAGAAGGTTGGAGAAAAGGAGAGAGGCCATCCGGGCATTAGGACGCACCATGGTGCGTCCTACAAGTTGATGAAAGAGATGGTGGTTGGAGGGAGAAAGATCAGGTGATAGAAGGGATGGGGGAAGGAGGGTTGAGCTCGATGACCTCGAGGTCGCGCATGTTGGAGCCGTCGATGACGAAGCGGATCAGGGTGCGCTGCTTATGCCAGCCCTGGTTGCCGGCGGCGCCGGGATTGATGTGAAGCAATCCGAGTTTCTGATCGTACATCACCTTGAGTATGTGGCTGTGACCGCAGACGAAGAGGCCCACATGCTCGCGGCGCAGCAGGTCGGCCATGCCGCGGCTGTAGCGTCCCGGATAGCCTCCGATGTGGGTGAGGAGCACTCGCACCCCCTCCACATCGAAGGTGAGCAGTTCGGGGCATCGGCGGGCGACGATGCCGCTGTCGATATTGCCGCGCACGGCGCGCACCACAGGGCACACCCCCTCGAGGCGCTCCAGCACATCGATGCAACCGATGTCGCCGGCGTGCCATATCTCATCGCAATCCTTGAAATGGAGAGCGAAGCGGTCGTCCCACAGCGAGTGGGTGTCGGAAAGGAGGCCTATACGTTTCACTTAGTGCTTAGATTGTGGATTGTAGATAGTAGATGGTAGATGGGAGTGAGTTAGTAATCAGAAATTTTGGAGGATCATCACCTCGCGGGGCGCGAAGGTCATGGTTTCGGCGACGGTGACCTCCTCGCCGCTGACCATATTGTGCATGCGGGTGCCGTAGGGAAGGATCTCCACGGTGCGCTCCATAGTCACCTCACGGGGCTCGTCGTTGCCGTTGAGTATCACCACCACCTGCTTGTCGCCCAGACGGCGCTCATAGATATATAGGCCGTTCTGAGGCATGAAATGCTTGAGCGAGCCGCGGGCTATCACTTCGTTGACCTCGGGCGAGCGGCGCCATTGCAGCACGCTGCTGATGAAATCCCACGCTTCGCGCTGCAGGGGCGTGCGCCCCTCGGGGGTAAACTCCGAATGGTCATCGCCGGGGAATCCGCCGGGCATGTCGAGGCGGATGTGGCCGTCGGTAATCTTCTTGGTGCCGTGCATCAGCAGCTCAGTGCCGTAGTAGAGCTGCGGGATGCCGCGCGAGGTGAGCAGGAAGGCGATAGCCTGCTTCCATGAGCCGAGCGAATCGGGCAGGGTGAGCAGATAGCGGTCGGTGTCGTGGTTGTCGAGGAATGTGAGCACCCGCTGCGGGTCGGCGTAGAGGTAGTCGAGCGCCAGGTGGTCGTATAGGTGATTGAGGCCGTTCCAGGGGTCGGTAGGCTCGTCAAAATATTTGTGACCGTCGATGCTGAGTTTGAAGTCCATCACCGTGGGGAGCGAAGTCTCCACCGGATTGAGGCGATTGCCCGACTGCCAGAAGGCCGAACCGGCCTCGTTGCCATACCAGCACTCCCCTACTATGTTGAAATTGGGGTATTCGCGGAGCACATCGCGCGCCCATCCGGCCATCGCCTTCATATCGGCATAGGGGTAGGTGTCCATGCGTATGCCGTTGATCTTCGAGCTCTCAATCCACCATATCGAGTTTTGTGTGAGATACTTCATGAGGTGGGGATTGCGCTGATTGAGGTCGGGCATATCGGGCACGAACCATCCGTTGACCGTATGGTCAAAGTCGTAGTCCGACACATAGGGATCGTGGACGGTGCTGAGGCGGAAATTGGTGAGCGTCTTGCCGTCGGGATGGTTGTACCAGTCGGCGGCGGGCATATCCTTGACCCAGGGATGGGCCGAACCCGAGTGGTTGAAGATCATATCCATCACCACCTTCATGCCCCGGCTGTGGGCATCGGCCACAAGGGCCTGCCAGTCGGCATTGGTGCCGAATCGCGGGTCGATGCGGTAGTAGTCGGTGGTGGCATAGCCGTGATACGAACCTCCGGGCATATCGTTTTCAAGCACCGGAGTAGACCATATGGCGGTCACTCCGAGCGAATCGAGGTAGGGCAACTTCTCGCGTATGCCGGCAATGTTGCCTCCATGTCGAGTGGATGGCTGCGAGCGGTCATAGCCCACCGGATAGTCGAGTCCGGCGAGCTCCTCGGCTCCCTTCACGTCGCCGCGAGCAAAGCGGTCGGGCATCAGCAGGTAGAGCACATCGGAGGCCGAAAAGCCCTCATACTCCTCAGGCTTGCGGTCGCGGGCCCGCAGCTCATAATCGTAAGTAAATTTCTTCCCGTCGAGATTGAAGCGCAGCGGGAGCACCCCGGGCTTGGCATCGCGGCCGATGACGAGGTAGAGAAATTTGTAGTTGGGGCTGTCGAGCTTGAGCTGCTCGGCAATGCGCACTCCGGGATAGTCGAGAGCCACATCGGCGCGTCCTATGTCGTTGCCGGTGACCATAATCTGCAGGGTATCGCATGCCATCCCCACCCACCAGTAGGGAGGCTCGACATTGGTGATGACGGGCGCCTTTTTCGCGCCGAAGAGAGATGCTCCGGCCATCAAAGCCGCTCCAAATAGTGAAAGTCGTTTCATCGGTATAATGTAAGTAAGATATATGTCTGAAATTCAGTCAAAAAAAATCTTTTTTTAGTCGGGCAGGAGGTATAGGCGCACCTCGTCGGCCAGCACTATGTTGTTTTCAGGATCGATATACACCGGCGATGGCTGATAGAAAGCCATTTCCAGCGTGTGCTCCCCTTCAGTCAGCTCCACAATGAGCGGAGCGGTGAAGGCGGTGAGTGTCTGCCAGTGGTGCTCGGGGGCGCTGTCCCATGCCATTGGGGAAAGCTGTGTGAACACCAGCACTCCGGCGCGGTGGCCGTCGACCGAGAGCGAGCGGAGGGCAGTGCGGCGCCGCGGATTGACGATGCCGAGGCCGTTGACATAATGTACCTCCACGGCATAGCGCCCGGCGCGCTCCACATGCAGCGGCAGCCGGATGCGACGGTTTTTATAGCGGTTCGACTCCACAAAGTCGGCCCTGAGCCGCTTATCCTCGATGATGCGGGTGCCCCCCTTGGCCACCGAAGCGAGCCGCAGCTCTATCATCGACGACGCAGGCACCACGAGGTGAGGCGCCGACGAAAAACTGATGTAGCGGTTCTCAGCGATGTTGCAAAACTGCACCAGGGTGGTGCGGCCGGTCTGAGCGAGGGCGTAGCGCCCGGAGGGGACACTCTCGGTGATCACGCCGTCGAGCCACAGGAAATTTTCACCCGTTCCGCCTGATACGAGCCGTCCATCGCCTGGATCCGACTCCACAGCCACCGCTGAGGGGCTCACCGTGGCGAGCCGCGGCGTGGCCCACACCACC